>Ga0209292_1000037_pt1 | contig 193750 bp, 167 predicted proteins | sample GOMGulsemesocosm_2_FD_184634 | JGI IMG/M metagenome (GOLD analysis project Ga0209292, IMG submission 184634) | Methane-oxidizing microbial communities from mesocosms in the Gulf of Mexico - GOM9C Gulf of Mexico (SPAdes) (version 2) | ecosystem: Environmental > Aquatic > Marine > Cold seeps...
TCAGCTTAAAGACAATGTTGTCAGATTCACAATGAAGCTAGCTGAGCTTGAGTTATACGAACTACTAATAAGTAAAATATCAAAGAGTTTAAGTGTGATTCGACCCAATCGTAAGTTTGTTCGACAAGACCGTAGAAACAAGACAAATAAATACCCTATGAATTATAAACGTATGTGCTAAATCCTTAAGTTAATGACATTGATGGTGGCTTAGTTGTCTGTCAATAGAATGTAGTTTTTATATCTTCTGAGTGCTCTAGGTGGATGAGATGCCGTTAGTTTAGGTGGGTTACAAAGCTAACGTGTAATTCACACAAATTATTGTTTAATAATCATCAAAAAGAACATTTGGATTTAATGGAACTTATTAGGTTCTTAGTATATTATAAAAGTGATGTAGGGCTTATTAAGCCTAGCTTTCATAGAAGTTTGAATTTTTTACCTTATACTGAGTGTTCAAAAAAACACACAGGTTTAGACGGTGATCCAGAAGATGTTTTGGAAAGCAGGTAAAGATCCGAGCTTTAACCTGCATAAAAATTAATTCGATCTTGGTGAAAGTTTTTTAACTACTTGAAATATAACGATCACAGATCCAGAGATAAACTTGGATTATCAACTGTACTCGATTAGAGATCATTTCTTATTATCTCGTACCATGACATTATTTCAGCTAGGAGGGTTAGTATCGCGATAATGCACCATAACAGAGCCACAAACATTGCCAACAGTCACTTCTTTTACTGTTTTATAATCTACATTTTCAAAAAAAGTTTTAAATTTTCCTGACGTTGCATAAACAGCCACGCCTTCACTGTCTTCATGTTCATCTAATACCGTATTTACCGCTGCCATTAAGTAATGACCAAACCCATGCTGTTGGTGCAAAGGATGTACGGCTATAAAGGAAAGGAAATGAAATTTCTTTAACGGAACGACGGCTAAAACAGTTTGCTCTTTTTGAATCATTTGTTTAGTACTAAAATATCCCGCGTTAAGTAACATTTTTAAACGCCAGTGCCAAAAGCGCTCACTAGTTAAACTGTCATCGGGGCTATTAAGGCAAGCAACACCCACCATGGTTTCACCTAGATATAATCCAACCATCGGCTGTTTTGCTTGCCAAAAGGCATTAAGCTCTTCCCTTATTGCACCACGAAGACGTTGTTCATAGTCTTCTTTATCACTCTTAAATATATCTAAAAACACCGGGTCATCATGATAGGCTTGATACAGCAAAGATGCTGCTAACTTTAATTCATGGGCACTTAAGTAGGTTGCTCTTATATCTGAATTATTGGTCACATTATCGTCAAAATCTGTTTTGTTATTGTTTTCTACAGAGGCCGTATCAGTCATTATATTTTCCTACTCTATTGGTGGATTATTACAATTAAACAGTTTTCCATTTAATAGACAACCATAACAGCTTAATTAAAAAGAGGTCAAATATTAATCTCGCCAATCAAAACTTGTACATAAAAAAGCCCTATTTAACATAAAATAAATAGGGCTTAAATTTTATAGGTTTTGTTAGATTTTACTTAATTAAATAACTTTCCCTATCAATAAACTAACCTTTGGTGAATTCACCACCATTACCAGTTTCAATGAGCTTGCCATCGGTAAACTTAAGATAAGTGCATTCATCTTTCGTGGTCAAACCATCTTTATGTACACGTTGTGTTCGGTAATATAGTACACGGGTAGTAGCATCACCATCAGCATATGTTTCAGAAAAATCTGCTACTCCTAAATTTTCCTGCATAACAGAAAAGCTCGTCCCTAACTGTACTTTTGCTATCTTTTTACGATTGTTATACGTTTTATCATCACTATCATGGATAAAACCATTATCTATACCATCATCATTTATTTTTACTACGCAGCCGGAAAGCGTAAATGCCAGTGGTGCAGCGATAAGTAAGGCGAGCATTATTTTTTTCATGTTTTAATTTACCTTTTTATAATATATAAACGTTATTCAATTAAAATTTGTCTGTATTTCACATTAATTTCAATGTCGTTACTTTAATCTAAATTTTAATATCACAATATTAAAAGCAAAAAACAAACCAAAACAACAAGGCTTTGATTTTTCAGTGTTTTTAAAATTTACATTTATAATATAAAGACAATGTTAGTTATATTCGCTAAAATATAGGTAAATTACTTAACCATATTTTAAGTTTTAATCAAAATGACAGTTACGGATGAAATATTAATCGCAGCCAATCTGCTTGCTAATGCAGGTAATAAACCAACCGTTGCTTTAATCAAAGCAAAACTAAATCAAAGTGTCCCATTACCACTGCTAATCAGTACCTTAAAAAGCTGGCAGCATCAACCCGAATTCATTGGAACATCAAGTGAGCAAAAAGAAATACCTTCACAACCTATTGATGAGTTAGAAAAAAGTTTAGGTGATAATGTTCTTGTGAAAGCGTTCATTCAAGAAACATTAGCTGAAGAGCTCAAGCCGATGAAGGCTGAACTCCGTGATATAAAACAATTAATTGTGGCACTAAGCGAGCAACTTAAAGCAGCACAGAAAAGCTAACTTCACTTTAATACCACAGTTAGTACCAACGATTATCAATATTACTATTTAACCACAGGTGCTAATTGTTCAATAAATTCATGTAACGAATTAGCGAGTTTTTTGTGAGGTTTACAACCAACTTGCTCAACCCAAACATGCCCTGTGGCATTATCGATAGAAATAATCATATCTTCTTCGTCAGTGACGGCAAAGAAAATTGTTTCCGCTTGTTTTAGCCGCTGTTTCATTAAAACATGGCCAATTATATTTTCTTGCAAACGTTGAAAGTCTTCGACATTCCAAGCAAACAATAACGATAATTGCCCTTCTTGGCATTCAACATCAAGAGCTGCACTAAAAATATAAGTAAAATAGCTTTTAATATCTTGATGTAAAGGTAAACCTAATGCTGACTCAATATTAACAAAAGTTAATTGATCAATATCAGTTACGCTATCATTTTTAGCTAGGTCTGCAATGATAATTGGTTGCCAATAAGTGAAACCGCCTTTAGCATCACCTTGCTCACACGGAGATAGCCATTGGTCATCATGCGCCACTGTGGGTAAATGACCATTAATATCATGGTGTTTTTGAACATATTTTTCAACAAGGCTACGCAGCGCTTGCAGTAAATTGTTATTTGTTGATGTCATATACGGTTAAGATCCTTTAAAATAGAATATAAGATAGCTAAGTTCAGTTATCGAGTTAATGATTCATTAAACAAAAAATAAATGTAAGCACTAAAATTTTATGACCAATTATCAAAATAAAACAGAGCTAAACAAGTTAACATTAGGTAAGACAACTGAGTATGTCAGCGAATATACCCCAAATTTACTGCAAGCAGTACCCCGAAGTTTAAATAGAGATGACTTAGCGCTAGATCAAAGTAGATTACCTTTTACCGGTGAGGATGTTTGGTATGGTTATGAGCTTTCTTGGTTAAATAAAAAGGGCAAACCTGTTGTTGCCGTAGCTGAATTTCGTTTTGCTTGTACTAGCCCAAATTTAGTCGAGTCAAAGTCCTTTAAGTTATATTTAAATAGCTTTAACCAGACTCGATTTTCAAGCACAGAGGAAGTTAAACAATTACTTTGTGAAGACTTATCAAAAACAGCACAAAGTCCTGCAGCAGTTACCCTATTTGAAGTGGAACGTTGCCCTGCCCTCAACATTGTCGAAAAAAGCTCAGAAGTTATTTGTATTGACGAGCAAGATATTAGTATTGATAGTTATCAATATAATGCTGAGTTATTATCTTTACAGCGCAACTCAAGCACACAAGTAGCAGAACAATTAGTTAGTCATTTATTAAAGTCTAACTGTTTGATCACTAACCAACCTGATTGGGCTAGCCTCTATATTCACTATAAAGGACAAAAAATAGACCATGAAAACTTACTAAGATATATCATCTCTTTTCGAGAACATAATGAATTCCATGAGCAATGTGTCGAGCGAATTTTCATGGATTTAATGCAACATTGCCAGTTAGATGAGCTTACTGTTTTTGCTCGATATACCAGGCGTGGTGGCTTAGATATAAACCCGTTTAGAAGTACTCATTTAAGTAAAGCACCATTGGCGCGAACATTACGCCAATAGGCCCGTTTTATCTGATAAAGCCCCTAGGTTACGTTAGTCACTTTTAGGAAAGTCCAAACCTGTCCATTGTTTAAAAAAGGCTTTTTGTTGTTTAGTCACTTTAGGTAAAGGCACAATCGTCAATTTATTTTTAGCGATTGCAGCCAAGGTGACTTTTTTACTCATTAACTCATCTCTACGGAAAAAGGTAAGCTCGATAGTTTGGTCTATTTTAAAGTTTTTTAATCGGGCTTTTAAGTCTTTATCAATTATACGTAAACCGTCTACTGCAACAATAATATCACCTAAGGTTAAACCCGCTTGCCATCCGGGGCTGTTTTTCTCAACGGAAGTAACTTTCAAGCCGTTGGCTGATTGTTGAGTTTTAATACCTGTCCATGTTTTAGTTACTAATTTATTCTTTGTATTGGCTTTTGTATCAGTATCATTGCTTCCTACAGCACTTTTTTGATAAGACATAGCTAAACCCGCTTGAGCCAATAACCACTCAAAATCTACAGAGATGGCACCATGAACATTTTTTTGCCACCAAGTATGATAATCCTTCCCTGTCAGCTCTTGTAAAATAGTCAACATGTCTTGTTCATTGTAACTTTTAGGCAAACTAAACTGTTGAGACAGTTGATTATGCACATCACGATAACTTTTAGTTAATTCGCTATAGGTCAATAATTCAAAATCAAGCAGCCATGAAACAAGAAAACCCTCGGCATAAATATTAACGCTATGGTTATTTGCATAATCGCCACTTTCACTGATCCATGCATCAAAACCTGCTTGAGCAACCGATTGACTCATTCGCCCTGGCTTGTGTTCAAATGCAGTAATTCGTTTAGCTAAACTCGCTAAAAATTCTTTACTGGTCATTAAGTCACCACGTAAAAGTAGTTGATATTGCAGATAACTAGTCGACCCTTCTGCTAACCAAAGTAGATTATCATAATTCTCTTTTTGGTAATTGTAAGGAACTAAACCTTCGGGCCTATACTGTTTTACATTCCATGTATGAACAAACTCATGGGCGGCTGTAGTAAGGAAACCCAGGTAATCACTACGACTAGAAAACTTAAAGCGTGAGCGTTGAATAATTGTAGAGTTGACATGTTCGGTTGCACCTCTCGCTCCACTTGTGGCATGGACCATAAAAACATAACGTTTAAAGGGGTAATTTTGCCAAATGTGTTTACTTTGCTGCACCAATATTTTCAAATCAGCTGCCATTTTAGTTAAATCATAATTGCCCTTTCCCCAGACAACCAATTCATAATCACGTTTATCAACAGTAAAATTTTGATATTGATTAATACCGGTTTCAATAGGGGAGTCAGCCAACACATCATAATTTTTGGCTATAAATTGATGAGAAACTTCTTTTCCAGAAACAACAGCAGAGTCTAAACCAGAAAAACTGCGCCATGTTTTAGGCACCTTTAAAGAAATAGTATGTTGCTTATTTCTGCTAACATCGCTGTACATAACCACCGTAGAGTTATCGATAAATGCATGGCTATCATCGATATGGCGTGTTCTAAGTGCAAGCTGATTAGCATATATTTGGTAACTTAATTGTATTTTTTTATTTTTAACACCGTTTACCTGCCAAGTATCTTTTGTTGTTTTTTTCCAAGGCAATGTCTTACCTTGCTCATCTATAGCAGAGAACTCTCGAATGCCATTAGCAAGATTGAGCACTTTATACCGGCCTGTACGCCATGTGGGTAAGTAAAAATTAACTTGGTCATCGATTACTGCATCAAAATCGATTGTGACTTTAGCAATATGATGCTCTGGATGTTGTAAATTAAGGTTCACTAGTACTTCGGCCTGTACAGAAAGAGACTGCATAGAAAACACAAACATGACAATGATTAATAATTTTAAACGGATAAGAACAAATTTTGTATTAGTCAGAAGACTAGTCATAGGTAATTCTACATAAAAAGAGCAATAACGACATTTTAACTAATGGCTAAATATTTAACAGCTTTAAAAGTATTAAAAAATAAAAATTAACGACCTTAAAGTCAATAAAATCAACTTTTTTAGCTTATCGACTAACAAAGCACATGATTGTGTTGTAAATTGTCTTATACTAGTAAAATATATACCTTGTTTAGTGTCGGCACTTTAAGAGCGGCTGTTGTTAAAAGTATCAAAACAGCACAAAACAAGTAAAAGATCAGTAAGCAACAAGTAATAAACAAGCGAATAGCTAGTGTTCAAGTAAGAGCATAATAAGTGATGTTAAGGAAAGATCGTTTTTATGAATGACAATTCGGTAGTACAAAAGCAATTAGTTGCATTAAAAAGAAAGCTAGATACCGCCATAGAGACTCGAAGTGTATTAGAAGAAGATTTCAATACACAAACAAACTTGCTTGTTAACTTTATTAGCAAACTATCGCTAGTTTCTAAAGGGGTTAATTTAGAGCTAGACAATCGTTTAGCACAATTACGCACTTTATTTAGTAAAGCTGCACCGCTCAGTGATATTGAAAGTAAAATAACGGTTATTAATAAATTATTACAACAGCATAGTATTACCAGTGAACAAAATATCGCTCAAATGCACGGTCAATTTATTTCTGCCGGTGAAAGCTTACAAAAAATAAATGGCTTGCCTGATGATTTACGACGAAAGCTTAGAGCCTTATTAAAAGAAGCGAAAGAAAGTAAAGATGCACTGATTCTATACATCCCTCTTTTAAGTCAGTTATTGGTATTCTATGACCATGCTTTACGAGCAAAAAGAGACCTACCAAAGCAAGGACTTTTGCAAGCTCCGACCGTGATAGCTTCTGAGCTGTCTACTCAACAAATGCAAGATGGTAATTCATTAGCGTCTGAACACTTATCCGAAATTGATGCCACGTTAATTGAGAAAATTTCAAATACATTAAGCGAACTGAATTTATCACAATCACATACTAATGAATTATTAGCTATTAAGAAAAAGCTACTTAAAGATCAATCAAGTAAACAAGTCTTACAACATTTTCTAGAAATATTTGATGTAATTGTTGCTGACTTTCAAGATGAACAAAATAGCGCTAAAAACTTTTTAACCACATTAAGCGCGACCTTAACCACTGTTCAGCATGCTGTAAAAGAAACCTTAGTAACACAAAAAAAATCTCACCTTGCCAATGATAAAATTAATCAAAAATTACAAAATCAATTAATTGACATGTCCGGCTCAGTCAAAAAAGCACTATCTCTTGATCAAGTGAAAGTAGATATTAGTGCTAAATTACAGGAGATTGCGGGAACATTAGAGCAAAAGTCGACCATTGAGCAACAAAGCCAACAACAATTAGCCAGTAAGCTTGATGATATGGCTAAAAAGGTAAAACAGCTAGAAGAACAGAGTAAAATCTTTGAAGAAAAACTTGCTGATCAACAACGAAAAAGCATGCAAGATGCGTTAACTAAACTGGCAAACAGAGCTGCATTTGATGATTATTTTGCTAAAGCTATGGTACGTTTTCACCATAAACCTTTTGAATTAGCACTCATTGTTATGGATATTGATGATTTCAAAAAAATTAATGATACCTATGGCCATACTGCAGGAGATAAAACACTGCAAGTAATTGCAAAAACGATTGCAAAAAATGTTGGCGAAGATGTTTTTGTCGGCCGTTATGGCGGTGAAGAATTTGTACTCATTTATTCTAAGACAGAAGATACGAAACTGATTAAAGACCTTAATACACTAAATAATTATATCGCGCGTTTACCCTTTAAGTTTAAAAACACTAAAGTAAGTATCACTTTATCAATTGGTGCAACCCATATCAAAGCTGACGATAATATCCATACGGCTTTCGAAAGAGCTGACAAAGCCATGTATCAAGCAAAAGCTCAAGGAAAAAACCAAGTCATTTACTTAAAGTAGCTTAATTTTAAAAGCCCTTATCAAGTATAACAACAAAAAAATAGCCTTAAAGGAGTTCACTATGCATACTCAACTTAACCCCGTGGGTAATATGAACCTGCTTTCACAAACAGAAGTTGACCAACTACAACAGTCAGTCAGCAGTGAACTTTACCAACTTTATAGAAATTGTTCTCTTGCGGTGCTTAATGCCGGTTCAAATACTGATGACGCCGAAGAAATTTATCAAAAGTATCGAGATTTCCAAATACTGGTTTTACGACGAGAGCGTGGCGTAAAAATAGATCTAAAAAACCCACCAACACATGCCTTTGTGGATAATAAAATTATTCGCGGTATTAGAGAACATTTATCCGCTGTTTTACGTGATATTTTATTTATACACAGCCGTTATAAAACAATGCCTTGTGCTACTGAAGATATTACCGATGCTACTTTTGATATTTTACGTAATGCGAACACTATCCTACCAGAATCAGAACCAAGTTTAATTACCTGCTGGGGTGGTCATTCAATTAAGCACGATGAATACAAGTATACTAAGGCCGTCGGTTACCAATTAGGTTTACGCGGTTTTAATATTTGTACTGGCTGTGGTCCTGGTGCTATGAAAGGACCGATGAAAGGTGCGACTATAGGTCACGCTAAACAACGTAATAAAAATGGTCGTTACATAGGCCTAACCGAGCCCAGCATTATTGCCGCAGAGCCGCCAAACCCAATAGTTAACGAACTAGTCATAATGCCTGATATTGAAAAACGCCTAGAGGCCTTTGTTCGTATGTCTCATGGAATAATTATTTTCCCTGGAGGAGCCGGTACAGCAGAGGAGTTATTGTATATTCTAGGGATTATGCTCAATGATAAAAATAAAGATCAACAGCTGCCTATTATCCTAACAGGACCCGCTAACTCGCGTAATTATTTTGATGAGATTGACGCTTTTATCGGTGCTACACTTGGCGCTGAAGCACAATCTTTGTATCAAATAATAGTTGATGATGCAGCTAAAGTTGCTCAAGCATTAAAAGCTGGCTTGACTAAAGTACTCGATCACAGAAAAAACACAGGTGACTCTTTTCACTTTAATTGGTCATTAGTCATTGAAAAAGATTTTCAACATCCCTTTGAACCAACGCATGAAAATATGGCAGCAATCAACATTGATAGTGATTTGCCAACGGCCGAACTAGCAGCCAATTTACGTCGTATATTTTCAGGAATTGTCGCAGGGAATGTCAAGTCGGGTGGGATCAAAGCCATTAGAGAGTTTGGTCCTTTTGAAATATCAGGCAATAAAAAAATAATGAAATTAATGGACAAGTTACTCGCCTCCTTCGTTGAACAACAACGCATGAAGCTACCCGGCAGTGAGTATGTTCCTTGTTATAAAGTTATTGGGGGCTAATTAGTGTCTGCTCACTTAATCCTTATTGATGCATTGAACTTGATCCGCCGTATCTATGCTGTGCAAGAACGGCCCTTTATTCACAATAATACAAGTGACAGTAACGACTTATCAGCAAGCACAAAAAAACAGGTGTTATTTAATACTCAAAAAGCTTGTGCTGCTGCTGTTAATAAAATAATAAACGAACACCAACCTACTCACGCATTAGCTGTTTTTGACAGTCACCTACCCTGTTGGCGTTACCAGCTTTTTAGCGGCTATAAACACGGCAGAAAGAAGATGCCAGAGCATTTAGCAAACAAACTTGCTGATATACAAGACGCGTTTATGGATCATGGTGTTGACTCATTAATATCAGATGAAGATGAAGCCGATGATCTTATTGCTACTCTTGCGGTAAAGATGGCTTTACATGGACAAAAAGTCACAATCATATCAACAGATAAAGGCTTTTTATCCTTGTTAAGCCCACATATTGTACTTTACGATCATTTTAATCGCCGTTACTTAGACGAAAATCACATAAAAGCTAAGTTTGATGTAAAAGCTTCACAGCTCATCGATTTGTGGACCTTAACAGGTGATAACACCAATAAAATCCCCGGTGTGCCTGGCATAGGTCAGGTCACTGCAGCACGTTTACTTAATCAATATGGTTCATTAAAGGCATTACTCAAGGCTGATGATTTAAAACCAGCGATTAAGGATAAATTAGAAGATAATCAGGAAGGAATAACTCTAGCGCGACAACTGCTGACTTTAAAACAAGATATACCGCTCGGTTTTAACCTAAAAGCAATACGATTAACTAGCCCTTTATCGCAACATAATGATAACATTCTACCAATAAATAAAAACGTCACAGTCCAAGAGAGTGACTCAAGTAATTTAGATCAATAAGCTATCTTTTAAATGATTTTTCACCCATAGGTTTACAATAAAATGAACAAAAAAATAATCACGCGTATTATACTTGCTTTAGCAGCCTATGCCGTGTTTGTCGCCCTTGTTGTCACTTTTTATGATGACAGCCCTGATAAAATGAAATGGAATGATAGAGAAGCCTATAATCGACAATTTATTGCTAAAATAAAACTCGAAGACTTTACCTTTGAACAGGCACTTGAACAACTTGGAAGTCCAGACATAACTGAAGCAAGAAAAGTAACCGATGATAATTTCCAAGTCATGTTTTATCGCACTCAGCATGTAAAGTCTGATGGCATCACCACACAAAATGAATGTACTTTTCTTTTATTTGTTAACGGAGTATTAAAAGAAATAGGCCTAGGCGACAATTATCCTAAGAACTGGGCTATCATAAAAAATCATCAAAGCAACACAATACAGTCTCACTCTATAGACTAAAGTAAGCTTGAAGCTACATAAATTGCCCCCTATTATATGAGGCTAGGCTGTAATCTAATAGAACATAGCTAAAAGAATAAACATGTAAAAACTTTCAAGCTCGCTTACAGCCCAGTTACATGCTATAAATCGCACTATTAGCACAAAGCAGACCACTAAAAGTCCTCTGTTTGTTACTTATATATGCTATCCATTTTTAACTAGGTTTTATTGTCGGCTATACCGCCACTTTAAAAGCTAGTAGAACACTATTCTATTAAGGTGAATTCTATGACTAAGCAAACTATTACCGTTATTCCTGGCGACGGTATTGGCCCAAGCATTATCGATGCAACAATTAAAATATTAGACAAAGCAGGTTGTAATTTTGATTATGAATTTGCTGACGCAGGTTTAACCGCTTTAGAAAAACATGGTGAATTAGTACCAGAAGAAACAATTCACTTAATTGAAAAAAACAAAATAACATTGAAGGGTCCTTTAACTACACCAGTAGGTGAAGGCTTTACCTCTATTAATGTTACTTTACGTAAGCAATTTAAATTATACGCAAATTTACGCCCGGTTTTATCATTTAAAGGCACTAAAGCCCGATACGAAAACATTGATATATTGACCGTACGCGAAAACACCCAGGGCATGTATTCAGGTATTGGCCAAATTACTGCTGATGATGATAGTGAAGCTGAAGCTAAAAGTATTATTACTCGTGAGGGAGCTGAGAAGATTTTAGTTTTTGCTTATGAGACTGCTCGTAAAGAAGGTCGTAAAAAAGTCACGGCTGTTCATAAAGCAAACATTTTAAAATCAACTTCAGGTTTATTTCTAAGAGTAGCAAGAGAAGTCGCAGCCCGTTACCCTGAGATTGAATCCACTGAGATGATAGTTGATAACTGTTGTATGCAGTTAGTTATGAACCCTGAACAGTTTGACGTTATTGTGACGACTAACCTTTTTGGTGATATTTTATCTGATTTATGTGCAGGTTTAGTCGGTGGTCTTGGTATGGCGCCTGGTGCAAATATTGGCGAAGACTGTGCTATATTTGAGGCGGTACATGGTAGTGCGCCAGATATTGCAGGGAAAAACATTGCTAACCCTACCTCAGTGATCTTAGCGGCTATTCAAATGTTAGAATATTTAGATATGGGTGATAAAGCCGAGAAAATCAGAGCGGCAATTACCGATGTGATTGCTTCAGGTGATAGAACAACGGGTGATTTAGGTGGTACTCACGGTACAACAGATTTCACTGATGCGGTACTTGAACGTTTATAACCAAACAAGATTTTTTTTCTATTTGTAATTTAATGAGCTGTACTTTGATCAATTATAGTACAGCTCATCTTCCGCCTCAATCCTATCATTTATCGATTTATCTAGATAAACTCCTTTTTATATCTTTTATTCAATGTCATTATTCGCAGGTTTTTAATCGCTTTTTTTATTTGTTAATTCTTATTTGTTAAGTTTTACGAGCCCTATTATGTAAAAATCAGCAGAATCTCCTTTGTTCACCTATACTCCTATTGAAACAAATACAAACAGTAATCATTTACTTGGGTTGTACTATTTGTTACTCAATGGAAAATGGACTAAAAGGACTTATCATGAAAATTAAACATAAACTATTAATACAAGCTATATTACTTGCTCTAATTCCTGCAACAATTATCGCAATAGTTATAACATGGCAAGCAAACACATCCTCTTTTACAGTACTTGAAGAAAAAACTAAAGCACAGTTAACTTCCCTGAGAGAGCTTAAAAAGTCACAAATAGATAATTATTTGAAACAGGTTGCTGGACAAGTGACTGTACTGGCCCATAACCCTGCCGTTAAACAAGCGGCTAACAATTTCACAAAAGCCTTTACGCAAGAATCAATACCTGCTGCGCAACCTAACACTCCAAAAATTAGTCTTCAGTCATACTACCAAGGTGATTTTGCTGAGACTTTTAATGCTAAGAACCCAGAAAAAACGAATACTGCACAACTGTATTCACAACTGAGTGAACGAGCAAAGCATTATCAAACCAAATATATAGCCGATAATGACTATCCACTAGGCAATAAAAACAAACTAGTCAGTGCTGGCGACTCTCCTTATGACAAAATTCATCAACAGTATCATCCAATGTTCAATAAATACCTGCAGCAGTTTGGTTATTATGATATTTTTATTGTTGATGTTAAGTCTGGTCATATAGTTTACAGTGTCTTCAAGGAGCTTGATTATGGCACTTCGCTTATCACGGGCCCTTATGCTCAAACTGGCATTGCAATAGCGTACAATAAAGCACTTGCGTTAAGTAACCGTAACACTACAGCTTTAGCTGACTTTCAGGCTTATTACCCATCATACGATCAAGCCGCTTCTTTTATTGCCTCACCAATAAAAAATGATAAAAACATCACCACGGCAGTATTAATTTTTCAAATGCCTATTGATGGCATCAACAAAATAATGACAAATAATAATCAGTGGCAGCAAGTTGGTTTAGGTTTATCAGGAGAAACCTATTTAGTGGGTTCTGATGATAAGTTGCGCAGTGAAAGTCGCTTTTTAATTGAAGACAAAGAAAACTACTATAAAGCACTAGAAAGTGCTGCTAATCAACCTAACCTCAACAAAATCAAAAGTTATGGCTCAGCATTAGGTTTGCAACTTGTAGAAACACAAGGCGCTAAACATGCATTAAGTGGTAAGACCGGTTTTGATCAGTTTGCTGACTATCGAGGTGTCGAAGTACTCTCGGCTTATACTCCGATAAGCTATGGCGAATACACATGGGCCCTATTGGCTGAAATAGATGTGAGTGAGGCGTTTGCTGCGGCAACAGCATTAAGTAATACTTTACTCGTTAATTGCATAATTATTCTTAGTATTATTGCATTAATAAGCATAATCACTGGCTTAATTAGCACGAACAAATTAGTGAAACCGCTTAATTTATTAGTGGCTAATATTACTAATATTGCTCAAGGAGATGGAGATCTTACGGTTCAGCTTGATATTGCAAAACGCTCTGATGAAATAGGTGATATTGGTAAAGCTTTTAATAATTTTGTCAGTAAAATAAGGCACATTATTATAGATATTGATCATCATGCTGTGCAACTCGCATCTGCTTCAGAAGAGTTATCTGCAGTCACCCAAGAAACAAACAATATTGTAGTATTACAAAAAGCAAAAACTAAAGAAACAACCGATGTTATGTCTGAATTTAATGCTAGCATCATTGAAATAGCTGACAATTCTTTACACACAGCCGATTTAACCAACGAAGCAAATGACGAGTCACTTAAAGTGTCGAGTTTATCAAGCAACGCCCATCAAGCCATTAGTGAACTAGAGCAATCTGTCGGCAGTGCCGCTGGCGAATTACATTTATTGAATGAACAGGTAGAAGATATTAGTAGCGTGTTAAGTGTGATAGAAAGCATTGCTGAGCAAACAAACCTATTAGCGTTAAATGCTGCTATAGAAGCTGCACGCGCAGGAGAGTCTGGCCGGGGGTTCTCTGTCGTCGCGGATGAGGTCCGGACACTGGCAGGAAAAACTCAAGAATCGACTATTGATATTCAGCAAAAGATTGAGCGGTTAAAGGCCTCATCAAGTAAATCAGTTATTGCCATGGATAATGCATCAGCAGAAGCAAGTAGAGGCATCAAACTTGTGATGGAAACAGCCAGAACCTTGAAAACAATTTCAACTTTAGTGTCCGATGTTAGTAGTAAAAACAGTGAAAATGCTACGGTAGCAAAACAGCAAAGTATTAGCGTTAATGATGTTCATCAAAACATTATTGATATTGCCGACTACACTGACAGCAGTTCAAGTGCAGCACAACAAACGTCTCAAGCATCAGAAGAACTTGCCAAACTTGCTGTTAACATGTCCAGTATAGTACAACAATTTAAATACTAACTTATCTTTACAAATGAACTTTACAGATGAACTCTGCAATTAAGATTAACGCGACAAGCAATATAAAATCTTGTCGCTTTAATTAGTTATTTTTCTTTTTTTAGCGGAGCTGCTGATAACAACCTTGCATGAACGGTTATTTCTTCCCGATCAAAATATAAATGTTTCGCATAAAGTTCATATTGTACATTATGGGCACTAAAAGCATCTTTGATTGCTTGTATATCATTACTAACTTGGTTAAAACGGCCTTTCATCGGTAATTTCAAGTTAAAGATAGCTTCTTTACAATAACCATTTAATAACCATTCACTCATTAATTTAGCAACGCGTTGTGGCTTTTCAATCATATCGCACACTAACCAATATACGTTTTGTTTCATGGGAACATACTTAAAGCCGTCCATCATTTTATGCTTTACCTGCCCTGTTTCCATTAAAGATTCAGCCATAGGGCCATTATCAATAGCAGTAACCATCATACCTCGGCGAACAAGCTGATATGTCCAACCACCTGGAGCAGAGCCCAAGTCAACAGCATTCATGCCAGAGGTTAGTCGCTCATCCCACTCATCACGAGGGATAAAGTACAAAAATGCTTCATCAAGCTTTAAAGTAGAGCGACTTGGCGATTGACTTGGAAACTTTAAACGAGGAATTCCCATGACATGCGGTGAACTATTACGCGTTAACGAAAAGCCTAGGATAACTTCTTTCCCACTTAAAAATAACGCATGCAGTATTGAACCGTCTTGCTCAGCTACAGATAAAGCATTAGCTCCTTTAGCCTGCGCTGTTAGTACTTTATTTTTGCGTAGTGCTTGGCGTAAAGGCACCGAAAGTTTACGACAAAATTTAGTTAGCTCTTTGCCATCGTTGGTATCAGCCATTTCCATGCGCAAGTCAGTATATTGCCATTCATTTCCTAATGCCTCAACAATAGCTTCAACACGATTATAATCGGGTAATTCTATTGTTTCAGTTAAGGTAACAAACCACTGACGTGTGAAGATAAGTCGCTTCAAAGGCAACTTATTCATCAATATTTCACCATGTTTGCTTTCATGTAAGTTAAAAAACACTATGCCTTCATTTTTTTTCAGCGTTAAATAACCATAAATTTCATTCCAACCGGCCTTTTCTTGAATTTCGGCACCACATTCTTTTTCAAAACCGGGACGACAAAACAGCACAATAGCAGTCATAGAGTATTTTTTCCTTCAAAAGCTAACAATAACCATGCTAGCGCAAATGAAATACCACCAAAGGGTGTTAATTTAGCCAACAACGGTAATTCAAAAAATGATTTAAGATAAATAGTGCCACTGAAGCACAATATTCCCAAAGTAAAACCAATACAGCTAACTAGCAATAACTTTGAGGGTGGTTTAATTCTCACGAGAACTAGACAGCATAATAAGGCAAGTGTATGAAATAACTGATATTGCAGTGCCGTAGCTAAACTTGACTGCGTACTTATCGCTAACCCTTGCCCCGCATGAGCTAACCAAGCGCCGAATAGTACAGAAAAACAACCGCTGATGCCAACAAAAACCATTAATGCACAGATTATTTTATTCATCTTTACCTAATGATTTCTTCGTTGATATGGCCGATATTATAAAGGCTGTTATGCTTTGTATCGCCGAATCAATATGTGCTTGGTGATTAAACCCTGACTTAACTCTAGGTTTTAAGCTGTGATCACCATCAGTTAAAAATAAACATTGGCATAGCTTACTCAGTTTATAATCAGCTATCTCTAATTCACTACCTAAAGTATCACGCTCACCTTGTACGATAAGTATAGGCTTTAACGTTTCTTGCAAAGGTTCTAAACGCAATTTTTCTGGTTTTTTAGTTGGGTGAAACGGGTAACCCAAACAAAAAACGCCACTAATATCCTGTTCGATTCCTGCAAGTGTTGCGGCTACTCGTGAGCCCATTGATTTCCCACCAATAAAAAGAGGTAATGTTTTATCTGTTCCCGCTTCACTTGGTTGATTACCCAAATAGTCATCAATTACACCTTGATAACAATCAAGCAGCTTAGGCATTCTATCAGGTGGATAACGTTTATCTAACTCAATGCGCTTATCCATAAAAGGAAAATTAAAACGTAGAACATTTATACCTGCACTATTTAAACCTCTTGTGATTTTTTCCATAAATTCATGATGCATATCGGCTCCCGCACCATGGGCGAATATCACTTGCGCTTTGGCATCATCAACAGTATTTATTAACTGGCTTGGTTTAAGGTTTACAGTGCCTGAGACATCATTTTTCTGTTCTTTACTCATTAGCCTAATTGTCCATCTTTTATTAACTCTTGCTCGTTGGCCACCATGTCTAATAACCATTGCCTGAAAGCTTCTATTTTACCTAAGTCTTTTTGACTCTCCCGACAAACAATGTAATATGCATTTTTACTCACAAGTACATCATTAAAGGGACAAACTAAACGGCCTGAATCAATATCTGGTTTTGCTAGCACGCTATAAGCTAGAGCAATTCCCTGACCATGCAATGCCGCTTGTAATACCATAGCAGAGTGACTGAAAATAGGACCATGATTTACATTAGTCCCTTTCACCCCGACTTGTTTGAACCAACGTTTCCAATCTTTTCGAGAAGTATCATGTAGTAAGTTATGCTTATCTAAATCATCTATTGATAATAAAGCAGGTTTACCATTGATCAAATTATTTTGTTGTAATAGGGGAGAACATACGGGAATTAAATATTCTGTTTGTAATTTATCTGCATGAATATTAGGCCAACTTCCTCGACCATAATAAATGGCAACATCAACATCTTCGGTTAATGAGTTTTCAGCTTGGTCTACTGCCTTGATTCTAACATCTATATCGGGGTGTAAGCCGTTAAAAGCAGTTAATCGAGGAACTAACCACTGAATAGCAAAACTTGCTTGTGAGCTTACCGTTATCGCTCCTTTGGCGCCACGAGCTAATAATCTTTCAGTTGCATCATGCAAAGAATTAAAAATATCCTTAATATCCATATAATAGGACTGTCCCTCTTCGGTTAGCAACAGTGACCTGTTCTTTCGCATAAACAATTTAATGCTTAAATGATCCTCTAACGACTTAATTTGATGACTAATTGCCGCTTGAGTAACAAAAAGTTCTTCCGCTGCGCGCGTGAAACTCAATTGCCTTGCAGACGCCTCAAATGCTCTTAAAGCCTTTAACGGCGGGAGTCTATTAGCCAAGTTCTACCTCTTTTATACCAGAAGTGCAGAAAACACCACGTTTAAAATTAAAATACAGCATAACAAGTATCCATTAGTTTTTCTAATGAATAACATTAATTTATGTCATTTTTATTTTGTAATTAAATTACGTATTATACTCTCCGTAGATGAAGGACATCATCTCAAAGTTATTTGAAGTGTAGGTATAGCGTGTGATCCCCAACCCACCCGCTATCCTCACTTCAATATAACAAGTGCGAGAAAAGTCCTAATAAATCTATGCGATATACAAATTTATTATTAGGTCAATAACAGGATGAATAAACTCATGAAAAAATTTAACTTAACAAAAACACTATATACTAGCGTGATCGCTGGCATTCTAGTTAGCACAACAAGTCTCGCGGCTGTACCGACAACAGAAATAATTAAACCAGAAAAAATTAATTACGCTGTTTTAAAAAATACGGCTCAAAATAGCTTAGCACAGTCAATCTCAACAATTGAGCTTGATATAAGTTTTACTAAACTCATTGCTAATACAACGATTGCAGAGAAAAAAGTAATCGCTAATTTGAATAAGCCTATTATTTTAACGAAAGTAAGCCTTATTGCTGACTAATTAACTTTTGCTTATTAAGTTAACAATAAAAATTTCATCGATGTTCTTATATTAAGTGAAATTAATCATTCAAATAAAAAAGGTGTAGCTGTTTTCAAACAGTTACACCTTTTTTATGTCTGTGTCTCGTCCTGAAATGTGTTTACACATTTAGGACTTATTATGAACAACCCAATCAAAACACATGCTAAACGTACACAACGAGATTATTCACTAGGCTTTAAATTACAAGTTGTTGCTGCAGTAGAAAAAGGCGACATGACTTATAAACAAGCTCAAAATATTTATGGTATCCAAGGTCGCTCAACAGTACTTACTTGGTTAAGAAAACACGGTAAGATGGATTGGAGTCAATCACCTAAGATAACTATGCCATCATCCCCTAAAGCCAAAGAAAGCCCAGCTCAGACAATTAAACGTCTTGAACGAGCGCTTGAAGATGAACATTTACGTAACTTATTACTCAATGAAGTGGTCAACATCATGGATGCAGAGTATGGAGCTGGTCTTAGAAAAAAGTATATAGCCAAGGAGCAAGAAGCCTTCAAAAGCAAAAAGTAGTTAGCTTAGAACGTGCTTGCATGCTGCTTGGTATAACCAGACAAGCCATATACCAACGAGAGCGTCGTGTAGAACAACGTGCGCTTGAGTTAGCACCGGTAAAGAGCCTGGTGTTAGAAGTACGGCGATTTATGCCACGCTTAGGTGGCAGGAAATTATATTTTTTGCTTAAGCCTAAGTTCATCAAGCTCGGCATAAAATTAGGCCGAGATGGCTTCTTTAGTTACTTGAAAGGTGAAAACTTATTGGTTAAGCCTAAACGAAGTTATACCAAAACTACTTTCAGTAAACATTGGATGAAAAAACATCCTAATTTATTAAAGGAGCTAAAGCCTAAAGAGCCAGAGGAAGTCTTTGTTAGTGATATAACCTATGTCCAATCAGAGCAGGGGGTGCATTACCTATCATTAGTGACTGATGCATATAGTCGGAAAATTATGGGCTATGAACTTAGCGATGAAATGAAAGCAACGGATGTGGTCAAAGCACTAGATATGACAGTAGATAATCGTCAATATCAACGTCATGCTATTCATCACTCAGATAGAGGCTTGCAGTATTGCTCAAAGGTATATCAAACTAAGCTGAATGAAAGTGACATAACCCCATCGATGACTGATGGTTATGACTGTTATCAAAATGCACTGGCAGAGCGCATTAATGGCATACTAAAACAGGAGTTTCTCTTATATAAATGCCAAAATCTAGTCGAGTTAAAGCAACTCGTCGATGAATCAATATTGATATACAATGAAATGAGGCCGCATTTGAGTTTAGGGATGAAAACACCAAACCAAATGCATGAAAAAGACCAGGAGCAAAAGCTACTGGCCTTCCATTAAAACCGTCAACTTATTTTAGGACGGGACACTGAGTATTTAATATAGGTAAATTTTAGTCTGTAATTAGCGGTGTAAAATTTTTGACTAAATCATCAATCGCTTTCATTTGTGCTAGGTAAGGTTCAAGCTTATCCAGTGGTAAAGCACATGGTCCATCACACTTAGCTTGTAACGGATCAGGATGTGCTTCAATAAACAAACCCGCAATACCTATCGCCATGCCACTTCGTGCTAATTGTGCCGCTTGAGCACGACGCCCATCAGCACTATCACTTCGGCCACCTGGTTTTTGTAACGCATGAGTTGCATCAAATATCACTGGGGCATAACCTTTCATTTCATCCATCGCCAACATATCAACGACTAAGTTGTTATAGCCATAACAACTGCCTCGCTCACACAAAATGATGTTCTCATTTCCAGCTTCAGAAAACTTGGTAATAATATGTTTCATTTCATGCGCAGCAAGAAACTGTGGTTTTTTAACATTTATAACGGCGCCAGTTTTAGCCATTGCTACCACGAGATCCGTTTGTCTGGCTAAAAATGCCGGTAATTGAATAACATCAACAACTTCACTAACTGGCTGTGCTTGATATGATTCATGTACGTCAGTAATGATCGGCACATTAAATGTTGATTTGATTTCTTCAAAAATTTTTAAGCCCTCATCTAAACCTGGACCTCTGTAGGAATTAACTGAAGAGCGATTCGCTTTATCAAATGACGCCTTAAATACATAAGGGATACCAAGCTTTTGAGTCACTTCAACATAGTGCTCTGCAATTTTCATGGCAAGGTCGCGCGACTCAAGCACATTCATGCCACCAAATAGTACGAAAGGCTTTTCATTAGCAACCTCTATACCTTTAACTGAAACTGATGTAATTGTCATTATTTCTTCCTAAAAAATATTCTTAACAGTAATGGATTTCACACGCATCTTTAACAAAGTATTAGTAAAAAGTACGGTAGATATATTAGCTAATGGCTATACAAATTATCGAAATCCACATTTAATGCTAAATAAAAGCCTGATCTAGAATAAAGCATCAAATCTAAGTGGTATGAATCAATTTGAAGGAAGAAGCACGGAGTTGATGACTATCAATGAGTACTTTTGACGCATAAATTGTTTTATACCGCAACGAGGAGATGCTTTATTAACTATATAAAAAGCTAACTGCCTATAATCCTTAATAACTGTCCACAAATCCACGCCATATAAGTACCTAGGGCATAACCTAATACCGCTAACAAAACGCCTACAGGTGCTAGAGATGGATGAAATGCTGATGCAATTACTGGCGCTGAAGCAGCACCACCAATATTAGCTTTACTACCGACAGCTAAATAAAAGATAGGCGCTTTAATTATTTTGCCGACAGCAAATAACAGAGCGACATGTACTGCCATCCAAATAAGACCAATAAGTACATATTTAGGTGCCTCAACAATTTGAGTCACATCCATATGTAAGCCAATAGTCGCAACTAAAACATACAAGAAACTACTACCAATTTTTGAAGCACCAACCGCCTCTAATTTTCTCACTTTGGTAAAAGACAAACTCAAACCAATCGTAGTGACCAATACGATAATCCAAAATAATTGACTGTGTAAACTGAACTTTTTCAATCCAGGGTAGTTATTCTGAAAGAAGGGAACTAATAAATCCGCGGCAAAATGAGCTAGACCGGCGGCGCCAAAGGCTACCGCTAAAATCAACATAATATCTTTTAACTCAGGTGTACGTTTATTATTTCGCTCAAAGTCTTCTACTTTTGCAATTAACTTATCAATACCGGAAGTATCGGCACCACTTTTTTCATCTATCGCTTTATGATTAGCAGCAATATAAAGTAAAACTGCCATCCAAATATTAGCTACGACAATATCAACCGTAACCATGATAGTAAATATCTTACCATCGGCCTCAAATATCTCTTTCATGGCAAGCATGTTTGCGCCACCACCAATCCAACTACCCGCAAGTGCTGCCATACCACGCCAAACAGCATCAGGACCGGTAACACCTATCAATTCAGGCCAAATAGCCGAAACGATTAGTAGCGCGATTGGTCCACCAATAACAACACCAACCGTACCCGTTAAAAACATAATTAGCGCTTTATTACCAAGGCCAATAATAGCTTTAATATCAATACTTAACGTAAGTAAAACTAAACAGGCAGGTAATAAGTAGTACTTGGCCATTTCATCAATTTGACTAACCTCTGCACTGACAATACCAAAGGTATTAAGTAAAGATGGTAACAAGTAACACATTAATAAAGCAGGGACGTATTTATAAAAATTTTTCCAAACAGGATGTTGGCTATTCGACGTGTAGAAAACAAAGCCGAGAATAAGCGCTAAAAGCCCTAACACCACAGAGTCATTAGTAATTAGTGGCGCGTGTTCAATAACAGTTTCTTGCATTACTTTACCTTTCTTTATTATTTATTATTTATTATTTATTATTTATTATTTATTATTTATTATTTATTATTTATTATTTATTATTTATTATTTATTATTTATTTTCATGATAGCCACTAAAATTAAAAATAGACCTAATGAAGTACGTTATCAACTAAGTTAATTTTATCAAGTTGTAATTTTAATATTTTTGCAGCAGGATCTTTAGGACATTGCTCAACAAAGTAACGATAATCATCAACAGCAACATTAAAGCAATCTAGTTGATGTAATAAAAATCCTCTATCTCGACGTTGTAATGGATCATCAGGTGTTAACGATAAAATTATATCAATACACTTTAATGCTTTAGCAAAAGATTGCTCTCGCACTAAACTATTTTTTAATGACGTTAAATGTTCAACCAATAAAGCTTGGTTATCAACCGTTAATAATTCATGTTGTGATGGATCACCATCAAGTTCATCTAAGCGTAGTTCCAACTCATGCCAGTTAAGTGACTCCCCCGTCACCGCATCAAAAACGATAGCATATTCTTCATCACAACAAATCCTAACCATAATCTTATTAGGTACAAACACCAAATCAGCATCAAAACCACAGGAGAAAATAATTTCTTTGACTAAGGCAGCTTTCACTATAGGGGACATTAAACGATGGTTTAATCCTGAAATACTATAAGATTCCACTGGCCAAGTTGTTTGGTAACTATCAATAAACAAATGAGAAAAGTACAACTCATTTAATAAATTTTCAGCGCGCTCTAAAGGAGTTTCAATGTCCTCAATTACCGCTTGGCATTGATCTATAATGATTTCTAACGCTTCAAATGTTTTTGCTAAGTCACTCTTTATAGCTTTTTTTTCAAATAACTCTTCTTCAATTAATACTAACAGCTGCAGTAAATCTTTATCTACTGACTTTATTTCTGATAACAACAATTCATTCATAGAACACTTCATATATAAGATAACTAATTTGTGCCTGGGTCGTTCACACCTGACTTATTCATGCTTAACGTTAAGCTTTCAATATACTAAGTAAAAATATATTAAAAAAAGGAGAGTAAGTAGGCATTAAGAAAGAAACATCACCTCTCTAGTCATTACTAATTTAACCGCAAGCAATACCCAACCCATAGCACCTAAATAACCAATAATTTGCATCACTCTATTACGAGCTAATTTCAACGTGTAATAACCAGTAAAGATGTAAGCCGCTATTGCCAGTAATTTCTCAGCTAACCAAAGCTGTTCTAACGGATTAATATGAAGCTTTACTGCCATAACAATACCGACAGTAAGTAGTAAAGTATCGATGATATGAGGACTGATTTTTAACCATTTGCTACTGAGTTTTTTAGACTCAAGCAATAGTAAAATAAAACGTAGGGTAAATAAACCAATGCTGATCACAGCCAACATGATATGTAAGTGTTTCAATGAGCTATCCTTTTTTAGACTAAGTTAATTTTTATCAGGTGATTTTCACAGAAAAGTATTCTAGCGAGTTTTTGTTGCTAAAGCGTATCAATATGTAATCAAATTACCCGCAATATATTTTATGCAAATACTGCCCAAGTTATCCTCTCATGACGATTTAAATCTTTTACTGTCTTTGTTTGTTGGTAACCTAAATTTAATAATATTGTACGAACCGCAAAACCTTGTTCAAAGCCATGTTCGAAAAAAATAGCTCCTTGAACCTTTAAGTGATTTCGTGCGACATCAGCAATATGCTTAATATCAGCTAACCCTTCTTCGTTGGCGACTAAAGCTGATTTTGGCTCAAATCGGACATCACCTTGTTTCAAGTTTTCATCTTGGGCATCAATATACGGTGGATTAGAGACAATAACATCAAATTTTTTATTTTTGTCAACGGCACTAAACCAATCACTTTGGTAAATATTTACTTGGGTAAGCTTTAACTGTTGAGAATTTTTTATTGCTAGTCCAACCGCATCAAGACTAAAGTCAATGGCATCAATTTTCCAACTGGGTAATTCAGAGGCCAACGCAAGTGCAATAGCGCCAGTGCCAGTTCCTAAGTCTAAACATTGGTAACTAGTCTCTTCACCGAAGAGCTCAAGCACTAATTCAACCAAGGTTTCAGTATCAGGTCGTGGGATCAGTGTTGCAGGAGAAACATAAAATGGAAGTGACCAGAATTCTTTAATGCCGATAATATAAGCAATCGGTTCACCGTTTACCCGCCTTTCTAATAAGACAAGATAACACTGTTCCGTTTGATTAGTCAGTTCGACTTCTGGCCAAGTAAGCAAGTAGCTGCGCTCTTTATCAAGCACAAAAGCGAGCAGAATTTGGGCATCGAGCTTAGCACTATCTGAACAGGAGGATAATTTATCCTGCCCATAGGCTACCCAACCGGCTATGGTATTATTTTCCATTGGTTTAGATGACAACACTACGATTAATGTTGTTCGGCTAATTCAGCTAACAAGTCTGCTTGGTTTTCTTGCATTATAGGTTCCATCACTAATTGCAAGCTCCCTTCCATAATTTCATTTAAACGGTATAACGTTAAATTAATACGATGGTCACTCATACGTCCTTGAGGAAAGTTATATGTACGAATACGCTCAGAACGATCACCACTCGCGACTAGATTACGGCGTGATGATTCTTCTTCACTACGACGTTTCTCATCTTCGGCCTGTTGAAGGCGAGCTTGTAGTACAGACATTGCTTGCGCACGGTTTTTATGCTGAGAGCGTTGCTCTTGACACTCAACCACAACACCCGTTGGTATATGTGTAATACGAATAGCCGAATCTGTTTTGTTAACATGTTGACCACCTGCGCCTGAGGCACGGAAAGTATCAACTTTTAGATCAGCTTTATTAATTTCAATTGCATCTGCCTCAGGAATTTCAGGCATAACAACCACAGTACAGGCCGAGGTATGTACTCGACCTTGAGATTCAGTAGCTGGCACACGTTGTACGCGATGGCCACCTGACTCAAACTTCATATGACCGTAGACTCCTTCACCATTAATTTTCATGATCAGTTCTTTATAACCACCCTGCTCACTTTCATTGGTGTTCATCACTTCAATTTTCCAGCCTTTCTTTTCACAATAACGGCTGTACATTCTAAATAAATCTCCCGCAAAAATAGCTGCTTCGTCACCACCCGCTCCCGCACGAATTTCCACAAAACAATTATTATCATCGTTAGGATCGCGTGGCAGTAATAATATTTGCAATTCATCTGCAATATCTGCAACCGCTTTTTTGGCTTCTTTGTATTCGTCCTGCGCCATTTCTCGCATATCAGGATCGTCATCTTTGAGCATCATCTCTGCGGTAGAGAAATCATCTTCAGCACTTTTATAATTATTAAAAACTGAAGTCACAGCATCAAGCTGCTTAAACTCTTTAGATAAAGCACGAAATTTTTCTTGGTCGTTAATGGTTTCTGGGTCGGATAATAAGGCTTGTACTTCCTCAAAGCGTTCAACTAATACTTCAAGCTTTTGATAAACTGACGATTTCATTAAAATAATCTTATGTTTGTTGAGTGTAAAAAAAAAGAGGGAATTAAATTGTCGCCATTCTAACATAAAAAAGAATAAGCGACGATGTCAGATTGAAATACTGTAAACGAGGGATTAGTCTTGAGAGTCGATATTAAAAATATCGCGTAAATAAAGCAATTTATCTAACTCACCGCCTTGGGCAGCACTTTGTAATGCACTCGTTGGTGCATGCATAAATTTATTGGTTAATTTAGTCGCTAACTCACCAAGAACAGCATCAGCGTTTTTACCGTTTTTTAATTGTATTAAAGCTTTTTCAAGTAATATATCTCTATTGTCTAAACACTGCTTACGATAACTTATTACTGTATCTTGCGTATTTAAACCGCGTAACCAAGCCATAAAACTGTCAGACTGTGTATTAACTATACTTTCTGCCTGTACTGCCGCTTTACGGCGATTATCCATATTTTTAGCAATAATGCCCTGTAAGTCATCAACCGTATATAAGAAGACATCCGCAAGTTCAGATACTTGCTCTTCAATATCACGAGGTACAGCTAAATCAACCATAAATATTGGTCGATGTTTACGCTGTATTAGTGCTTGTTCAACCATGCCTTTACCTATTATAGGTAAAGTGGATCCTGTTGAACTAATCACAATATCTGCTTGGCATATGGCATCAGGAATTTGTGCAAGTGTAATAACATCGGCACCAATTTTATTTGCCATATCTTCAGCACGCGCAAGCGTACGGTTAGCAACAGTAATTTTACCAACATTATTTTCATATAGATGTTTAGCAACGAGTTCAATCGTTTCACCTGCACCGACAAGTAACACTTTAGTTTTCTCAAGGCTACCAAAAATATGTTTCGCTAAATTAACAGAAGCAAACGCTACTGAGACAGCACTGGCACCAATTTCAGTTTCAGTTCGAACTTGTTTGGCCACGCCAAAGGTACGCTGAAATAATCGGTCCATCACTAAAGACATAGAGCCCGCAGCTTTAGCTTGGCTATAAGCTTGTTTCATTTGCCCTAAAATTTGCGGTTCGCCTAAGACAAGAGAGTCAAGACCACAGGCAACACGCATCATGTGATTAACAGCTTGTTGATCTTTATGCCAGTACATACTGGGTAAAATAGTGGAGGCAGGTACATTATGATAGCTTTCCAACCAAGAAACTAACCTTTGTTGGGTAGCATCAAAATCGCCCTCTTGAACTAAATAAAGCTCAGTTCTATTACATGTGGATAAAATAGCCACTTCACGGCACTGTACCGAAGTCAACATTTCTTGCAAAGCAACAGAAAGTTTATCTGGATTAAAAGATATTTTTTCTCTTACCGCAACAGGAGCAGTTTTATGATTAATTCCAACAGCAACTATAGACAAAGTAATAAACCTTTTCTTACATACGACCCTTTATTATAACCGCTTTTATAAAGAGTATTCTAATTTCATAACAAGTGTATAAACTTGTATTATCTAATGTAGCTAAGTATACATCATGGATCTGCATTAAAATATGATCTGGGATAAAAGTCCCTAAAAATATTGCGGTAAAGGGAATAAAGATGAGTTAATTTGGTTAAATATTGAATTGCCATAACGGCTATGTTCCAATAACAGAGTTATTTTCCCTTTTATTTCATCGTATACAACCACATATGAGACGCTAATGAATCGCAACTTTTTTGCTCCTATTATTTTACTAATACTCTATAGTATTGTTTTATCAGGTTGTACTAGCACTAAGCAAAATTCGCCTATTTCATTGAAACAACAAAGCTCATCCGAGCGAGCTAAGCAGTTAGAAAAAATCACGCAATGGCAAGTTAATGGAAAAATTGCCTTTATTAAAAAGGATGAGCGTGAAAGTGCCAGTCTTAACTGGCAGGTAAATGAGAAAAATAAAAGCCAACAACTTAACCTCACGAGTTATTTAGGTATTAATGTACTTCAACTAACATCGAATCAAGGAAAACATAAGCTAAAGTTTGATGGAAAAGATTATCAAGGCAATGACTTAACTACGCTTATTTATTCATTAACCGGTTTAACACTGCCAACGCAGGCATTAAGCGATTGGATAAAAGGTGCATCATTTCAGCCAAATGATCATATTATTTATGATCATTTAAACTTACCGCTCAATTTGACTAGTTTTTATAATAACCAGCAATGGCTAATAACATATCACAGCTATGAACAAGTTAATCATTACACCCTCCCTACAAAACTTACGATAAAAAAAGGTGATTTATTAATAAAAATCGTCATAAATCAATGGAAAAACATTAAATAATAATTTATAAAATCACTAAAGCGGGATACCTCATGAGCGACAATCAATACCTACACAAAAGCATTAGCTTTCCCTGCCCTGCTAAGTTAAACCTTTTTTTGCACATAGTTGGACAACGAAATGATGGTTATCATGAATTAGAGACCTTATTTCAATTTCTTGATTATAGTGACACGATTACGATTACCACAACGGACAAAAAAAATATCAACTTACTAACGCCTATTGAGGGTGTTGAAAATAATGACAATCTCATTATCAAAGCAGCACGCTTACTTCAAGATGAGATACTTAAAGAAAAACCAGCCTTTGCTTTTGGTGCCGATATTAAATTAAAGAAAATTTTACCTATGGGTGGTGGTCTAGGTGGTGGTTCATCGAATGCGGCAACAGTTTTACTCGCATTAAATAAGTTGTGGCAGTGTAATCTTCCTATAGTTATGCTGGCTAAGCTTGGTTTAAAACTTGGCGCTGACGTGCCTATTTTTGTTCATGGCTTCGCTGCTTTCGCTCAAGGGATCGGTGAGCAACTTATACCTGCAACACCACAAGAGTACTGGTATTTAGTAACAAAACCCCATTGCAGCATTTCAACTAAAGAAGTTTTTACTGCCAAAGATTTACCGCGTAACACAAAAAAAATATCTCCTGAAACATACACTACACAGGGATTTAATAATGATTTGTTCAGTGATTTATTTCATAATGATTGCCAAACTCTCGTAATAAAACACTATCCTGAGGTTGCCAAGCTATTAGCTTGGTTGCTAGAATACGCGCCGTCTAGAATGACTGGTACTGGCGCGTGTATTTTTTCTCGTTTTACTAGTCAAACGCAAGCGCATGAATTACAAAAAAAGCTACCTGAGGGTACTTATTCGTTTATTGCGAGAGGGTTGAATAGATCACCTCTTTTAAACATAACTCATGCTTTGTAAAGGAAGACAAAAACAATATTAAATAATTTATTATACTAACAATAAATCTATTAAGTGCTATAGAATAAACCCTGCGCTAATAAATAAAAGTTAGTTTAGTTTTATACTGCTTAGAACCTATACTAGTAAGTTCTAAGTCTACTATTAATTTCAAAAGTTTCTGAGGAATCGACAGTGCCTGACATGAAGATTTTTGCGGGTAATGCTACCCCTGAATTGGCCAAGCAAATTGCTAATCGCTTATATATGCCTTTAGGTAATGCCAAAGTGGGTAGTTTTAGTGATGGTGAAATTAGTGTTGAGATTAATGAAAATGTGCGTGGTGCCGATGTTTTCATTATTCAATCAACTTGTGCCCCTACTAATAATAATCTAATGGAATTAATTGTAATGATTGACGCTCTGCGTCGTGCCTCAGCAGGCAGAATCACAGCAGTTATTCCATATTTTGGTTACGCTCGTCAAGACAGACGTGTGCGTAGTGCTCGCGTGCCAATTACGGCAAAAGTTGTTGCTGACTTTTTATCAAGTGTTGGTGTTGATCGTGTATTAACTGTTGACCTACACGCAGAGCAAATTCAAGGTTTCTTTGACGTACCTGTTGATAATGCTTTTGGTACACCAATTTTGTTAGAAGATATGCAGAATCGCGACTTAAATAATCCTGTTGTTGTTTCACCTGACATTGGTGGTGTAGTCCGAGCCAGAGCTGTAGCGAAATTACTTGATGATGCAGACCTTGCTATCATCGACAAACGTCGCCCAAAAGCCAATGTTGCGCAAGTAATGCATATTATTGGTGATGTTGAAGGCCGTGACTGTATTATCGTAGATGATATGATTGATACTGGCGGTACATTAGCAAAAGCGGCTGAAGCTTTAAAAGAGCACGGTGCTAAACGTGTTATAGCTTATGCGACTCACCCGGTATTATCAGGCAACGCTGCTGAAAACCTTCAAAATTCAGTGCTAGACGAAGTGGTAGTAACAGATTCAATCCCACTGTCTCCGGCAATTAAAAAACTTAATATGGTTCGTCAATTAACGCTAAGTGGTATGTTAAGTGAAGCCATACGTCGTGTAAGTAATGAAGAATCTATTTCAGCAATGTTTGATTAATTTCAGCTGATTACTTAACGGTTAGTTTAGTGAAAAAACCTATCAAAGCAGCTTATTACTCTTACTCGAGTTAATAAGCTGCTTTTTTTATTCTTTTCACAACAGTTTCATTATTAAATAGCATTTGATTTAACTAAGTGTTATTATGCCGCGCCTTTTTTATCCAACGAACTGTCTTCAAATGCTTCGTTTGCTTACAAAAGTGTGTCTCCTTGTTTTTGGTCGCAAAAAACAAGATTAAATTTTTAAGTTTTACAACTTATATAACAGAAGAGTATTAAAATGACTGATTTTTTAACATTAGAAGCTGAAGTACGTACAGATTTAGGGAAAGGTGCGAGCCGCCGCCTACGTCACGCGAACAAAGTTCCTGCTATCCTTTACGGTGAAAACCAAGAACCTATCTCTTTAACTTTAGAGCACAAAAATGTTTTCCGTGCTCAACAAGAAGAAGCGTTCTACTCGCAAGTATTAACATTGAACATCGCAGGTAAGCCAGTTGAATGTTTAATTAAAGACATGCAACGTCACCCGTTCAAACAATTGGTAATGCATTTAGATTTTTTACGTATTGACGCAAATCATGCTGTTCATTCAAACGCAGCTATTCATTTCATTAATGAAGATGAAGCGGCTAAAACTGGTGCGAACATTTCTCACCACATGAATGAAATCGCTATTACTTGTTTACCAAAAGACCTACCTGAGTTTATCGAAATTGACTTAGCAGGCCTAGAACTTGGTCAAACATTGCATTTATCAGATGTTACATTCCCTGCGGGCGTAACTTGTGATGAATTAGCTAAAGGCGAAGATCACGATCTAGCTGTTGTTTCTGCTAATGCACCTAAAGCTGCTAAAGCAACTGAAGACGACGCTGCTCCTGCAGAAGAAGCTCCTGCTGCTGAATAATTAAACTTTTTCATATAGCTATTTAACTTTAAGATGTATCGTTCTATTAAAAGAAAAAGCACGGAGTTGATGACTATCAATGAGTACTTTTGACGTCTTAATTGAGCGATACAACGACAAGGTAAATAGTGATGACAATTAAGTTAATTGCGGGGCTAGGTAATCCTGGCTCCGAATATAGTAAAACTCGCCACAATGCAGGTGTTTGGTTCGTTGAAGAACTAGCACGTAGCCACAACATTTCTCTCCGTCCCGAAAAAAAATACTCAGGCCTTTACGGTAAAGGTATGATTGCGGGAAACCTAGTCCACTTATTAATCCCTACTACCTTTATGAACCTTAGCGGTCAAGCGGTTGCTCCACTCGCTAATTTTTATAAAATATCAGTAGATGAATTATTAGTTGCCCATGACGAATTAGACATGCAACCTGGTATTTGTAAGATTAAAAAAGGTGGCGGACACGGTGGACACAATGGCTTGCGTGATATTATCGCTCGCATGGCCAACAATAAAGATTTCTACCGGTTACGTATTGGCATTGACCACCCAGGTCATCGCGAGAAAGTAACGGGTCATGTTTTGGGTAAAGCGCCCAAAGCAGAACAAGAAAAAATAGAACAAGCAATCGACGAAGCTAGTCGATGTTTTGATATTTGGCTAAAAGACGACTTAAAAAAAGCACAAAATCGCTTACACTCTTTTAAAGCCGAATAAATATAAACAAGTAAATACACGCAGATTACATATATAAATACGTAACCTTAACTCTGTTTATGGGCTCAGGTTAACTAATCAATAGGTAGAAAATTATGGGTTTTAAATGTGGTATCGTTGGCTTGCCTAACGTCGGTAAATCAACACTCTTCAATGCACTTACCAAAGCAGGTATAGATGCAGCAAATTTCCCGTTCTGTACTATTGAGCCAAATACTGGCGTAGTACCAGTGCCAGATCCTCGCTTAGATAAATTAACAGCCATAGTAAAACCTGAGCGTGTATTAGCCACCACCATGGAATTTGTTGATATTGCCGGCTTAGTTGCTGGTGCTTCAAAAGGTGAAGGTTTAGGAAATAAATTCCTTGCTAACATTCGCGAAACTGATGCTATTGGCCATGTAGTTCGCTGCTTTGATAATGACAATATTATTCATGTTGCTAATAAAGTCAGCCCTATTGATGATATTGATGTAATCAATACTGAATTAGCCTTATCAGATATGGACACAGCAGAACGTGCCATTTTTCGTTTAGCTAAGAAAGCTAAAGGCGGAGATAAAGACGCTAAATTCGAAATGCCAGTATTAGAAAAAATATTAAAGCATGTTGAAGAAGGTCACATGGTGCGTTCTTTAGAGTTATCTAAAGAAGAAAAATCCGCTGTTGACTACCTAAACTTCTTAACAATCAAACCAACTATGTATATAGCTAATGTCAATGATGATGGTTTTGAAAATAATCCTTACCTTGATGAAGTACAAAAAATAGCGGATGCAGAGGGTGCTATCGTTGTTGCTGTTTGTGCTGAAATTGAAAGCGAATTATCTGAAATGGATGATGACGATCGTATTGAGTTTATGGCTGACTTAGGTTTAGAAGAACCCGGTCTTAATCGTGTTATCAATGCTGGGTACTCATTACTTCACTTACAAACTTACTTTACCGCTGGTGTTAAAGAAGTGCGTGCATGGACAGTTAAGCAAAATGCTACCGCACCACAAGCAGCTGGTGTTATTCATACCGACTTTGAAAAAGGCTTTATTCGCGCTGAAATCGTTGGCTATGATGACTTTATTGAATTTAATGGCGAATCTGGCGCTAAAGAAGCAGGCAAGTGGCGTCTAGAGGGTAAAGAGTACCGAGTAAAAGATGGCGATGTGATTCACTTCCGCTTTAATGTTTAAGCCTTAATGTTAACAACTAAAAATTACGGTACTACATTTGTCATTAAATAGCAGAAACGACTTTAATGATTAAAAAGGCTCTATTGCTCTAAGAGGAATAGAGCCTTTTACTTTCTACAACTATCAAAAAACAAGCAATAATGTTACATGAAAGTTAACTATTGGTTATGAGATTGAAATACCGAAACAACAATAACTAATCCCTTGTTTTAATTACCTTTATCAATACAATACACCTTGTCACAGCCACTAACCTTGCAGATACATATTCACTGAATAACTATAATGAACCTGTCTTTAGACAATTTATAAATTATTCTAGGAAGTGGACTACACTTGGTTAGTCGGAATAAAAAAATTCATTTATTAAATTAAAGAAACAAAGGAAAAATAATGAAAAAAATTATTTTACTCTCCGCTTTATTAACTACTGGCTATTTTATTGCACCAACAGCAAAGGCAGATAATATTTCATTGCGTATTTGTGAGTATGTACAGGCCAATGATAAAAACCGCCTAAGATCTTACTTAAAGCAGAATAAGCTTAAAATACGCAACATATACACAGGATTGTTATGTAACGGCGATACTCTATTAATTTTTGCAGCTAAAGCAAATGCGTTAGAAGTGGGAGAGTTCATTATCGGCAAACTGCCTTCTAAGAAGGTTTCTCCTGAAATAGACAACCTTGCAAAACATTCGGCTCACTTGGCTGAAGAAGCACGAGAAAGAGTAAACTAAATTTGGATACAAATGTTAACTTCAGTTAAAGTTATCGATAACGCATTATTGTCTGAGATATTCAGGTCAATAATGCGTTTTTCACTTTTAGCTAACAAGTAGGTCATTTAAATCAATGTTAATTGCATAGTTATACGACAATTTGAACACGCATTGAGCAAACGATAAAAAAGTACAAGTTTTTTGCAAAAAACGGTTGACGCAAGGCAAGTAGATTAGCATAATACGCCGCACTTGCTACAGAGCAGGTTGGTAAAGGCTACATAGCTCAGTTGGTTAGAGCACATCACTCATAATGATGGGGTCCCAGGTTCGAGTCCCGGTGTAGCCACCATTTCTTACTTCAGGTAAGAGAAGAGTTCAAATCTCTTTAAAAGTTGAATGTATGCGGGTTTGGCGGAATTGGTAGACGCGCTGGATTTAGGTTCCAGTATCGCAAGATGTGAGAGTTCAAGTCTCTTGACCCGCACCATTTCAAAGCAACTTAGTTGCACAAGTAAAAAGTAAGTACATTGCAGGGATATAGCCAAGCGGTAAGGCAGCGGGTTTTGATCCCGTCATTCAGAGGTTCAAATCCTCTTATCCCTGCCACTTTTTATTAAGTCTCTAATTATTCATTAGTTACTATGATACGAAGTATGTAATGTACGTACCTCCCTGGAGGGATATAGCCAAGCGGTAAGGCAGCGGGTTTTGATCCCGTCATTCAGAGGTTCAAATCCTCTTATCCCTGCCATTTTTTAAATGGTATAGAGCCAAGTCTCTTTAAACCTTGAATGTATGCGGGTTTGGCGGAATTGAAAAACAATGACGCGCCACTCTTTTATAGAGAGTAGGTTCCGGTATCGCAAGATGTGAGAGTTCAAGACTCTTTAAACCTTGAATGTATGCGGGTTTGGCGGAATTGGTAGACGCGCCGGATTTAGGTTCCGGTATCGCAAGATGTGAGAGTTCAAGTCTCTTGACCCGCACCATTTCAAAACATCTAGAAAATCAAAGCCCCCATATCTATCTAACGAGTAAGTTTATCTTACACTAGATAGTTTTTGCGTTTTAAAAGGCTACATAGCTCAGTTGGTTAGAGCACATCACTCATAATGATGGGGTCCCAGGTTCGAGTCCCGGTGTAGCCACCATTTTTCCCCGTAAAACAAACCGACTCCCCTTAAGAGTTAGATATACAAGTTTGGCGGAATTGGTAGACGCGCTGCTTTTATTAGTACTTATTTATAGGTAAAAGCGGTTCCAGTAGCCTCTCTGTAGATGTGAGAGTTCAAGCCTCTTGACCCACACCACTTCAACTATCTAGATAAATTACATATCTTGCTTATCTATCAGTAACTCATATTTCAACAAACTAGTTTAACAATCACATTAACATAATTTTAAAACTATACTGACACTCCGCATGCATAGGCTAGCGCCCTATTTTTGACAGTGTTATTTATAAAAGGAACCTTATTGATTACCGTAAGCGCTAAATTACGACTAACCTTAGCCGCGGGTGATGAATGACTAAAAGCAGTATAAAGTACATCCATAGCTGTCATCATGATTAAATTATCTGTACGCCTCTTCTTTTCATAACGCGTAAAGACATGTATTTGATGCCAAAGTTCATCATTGGCAATAGCTGTCGAAATTACCTCTTGTAACGCTTTAACATCTTTAAAACCTAAATTAACCCCCTGACCTGCCATAGGGTTAATAGTATGAGCTGCATCCCCTAATAGAAGTATTCGTTTATTTTGATAAGTATTGGCATGACGACGTGTTAAAGGGAATGCACCTTTACTTAACACTTTAATATCACCCAGTCGTTTAGGAAAGCACCTCACAACTTCCTCTTGCAATTGGCTGTTTGATAATAAACTCAGGCGTTTTATCTCATCTCGCTGGTGATACCAAACTAAAGAAGCATAGCCATGCAATTTTTGTTCATTGATTTGAGTGTTGGCTGCCAATGGCAAAAAAGCGACAGGGCCTGTAGGTAGATATTTCTGCCAAGTAATATCTTGCTGAGGTAGCTCCGTTTCTACATTAATCAACATTGCTGATTGCTTATAGTCCCAGCCCGTAATACCAATACCTGCCATTTCCCTCACTTTGGACTGTGCGCCGTCAGCACCAACAACTAACTTAGCTTGTAAGGAACAACTCGTTAAGGTGACTTTTGCATAATCTTCGTTTTGTTCGAGTGAGAGTAAGTCTTCAGGGCAAAATAATTGAACATTATTATTAGTTTTGATTTGTTGCCATAACGCTAATTGAATTAACTGATTTTCAATAATATGTCCGAGATGAGGCTGTTTAATGTCTTGGGCATTAAATTCAACGTAAGCGTTTTCTTGCTCCCATACACCTAAACGCTTATAAGGGCAGACTCGCCACGCGTTTATTCTCTGCCAGGCTCCGAGTTGACTGAGCAAGTGTTCTGAGGCAATTGAAACAGCAGATACACGTAAATCAAATGCTTGCTGCGAGAGTTCATCACCTGAATATTTCTTTTCAGCTTCTCTTTCAACTAAAGCGACTTTTAAACCAAGATTAGCAAGACTTAGCGCGCTTGCTGCTCCGACCATACCGCCACCAATAACCACACAATCAAACTGTTCCACTCATTAAACGCCTGCTATTAAAATTCAATTACAATATTCTACGCAAGCAAAGTCAAAATACCAAGTTGATTAAATATTTTATGAGGTCACTTTCGTTATTTGATAATTTTATTGACAAGAAAAAACAGCCTCAATGGAATACAGTCCCCCTTAACTTCAAAATAATAGTTAAATGATAAACACACTTTAAAGTCACTATGGTTATGGATAAATTGACTACATAACTGAATTTCAGTTCCAAACAGGACATTGTATTAATTCTCTCTTGTTTATATCACTCGTTTGGTAGAAAAATATTGCCTGTAAATAAAATTCAGTTATATTAAGAAAGCTTGTGGTTAAATACTTTAAGTAAAAGTTAAGTGGATTTTAATAAAATAGAACTAAAAAACAATAATATAAGGAAATATGTATGTCTGCTCTGAAAATAAAACCTCAAAAAAACGCTGAAGAAAAACGTATAGCTAATGATATCAATCTCGTATATGACTTCACTGAAAAACCAAATCGCAGTAAATTAAAGGCTCATACCGATAGAGCAGTCGTTGCTAAATTGCGTGCTGACTTAGTTTTACCTAATAATAAAATTCTAACTGTCGATATAGATTTTGATAGTACAAGTGGCTACCACAACAATACCATGATGATTATGGACGACTTTGGTGTTGAGATGCTCGCGACAGCCTTTGAAACAAAATACGGTCAAAAGCATGCTGATAAAGTACGTCAAGCTTGGGCAGAGAAACAACATTCAAATGACCCGCGTAAACCCACTTATTTATTAGTACAAAAACCAAGTATTGATGATGGTATCCCACAAGTGTTTGTAGCGTGCGGAACTAAAGAGCACGAAGATGGCGGAACCATTGCCCCCAAAAGCATAATATAGAAACCTATTAATACACAAAAAAAATTGATTGAAACAAAGTGCTTGCTATTTTTCGGAGCGCTTTGTTTTTTAGTGTGTACTTTTTTTGTGCAAGCTAAGAATAACAATACCATTACGGCATTATCAAGCGTAACTAAAATAATTCAAGATAAACAAGGCTTTGTCTGGCTTGCTGGTCATCAAGGTTTAACGCGTTTTGATGGCAGTAATGATATAACTTTCTCATTAGAAAACCAAACATGGTCATTACCATTTTCTTGGATCCATGATGTTAGTATTGCCAATGATCAGTTACTTTTAGCGACAGAGAGCAATGGTACATGGTTGTTTGACAGTCAAACAGGGGAAACAAAGCAAGTTCCAGCAAAAATTGCACCGCAAGGTCATTATCAAGCATTATTTTTTCAGGGCAGTTATTATATTAATGCACCTAATACGCTATACCGTTATAACCCAAATGATAATACGACAAAAATAATCCAAAATAACATAGCTAAAAGCAAAATCATTCATAATGACAATCAACTTTATATTGCTAATAGTCTAGGTTTATACTCTTTACAAGGCGAGAAGTTAGTTAAACTGATTGATGGGCCTATTAATGCGCTAACAGCATTACCCAATGCTATTATCGCCATCACATCAAATAAAATTTACCGTATTAATCACAATAAAATTATCAAAACGATTACTCACCATGAAAAAATTTACAGTCTTTGCAAAGAGTATGGCACTGATAATTTTTTTACTGTTAACAATAAAGGTCGGATTGCTAAGTATAGTGCTAAAGATCTCAGTCCTTTGCCTCATTTTTATACGGATAGCCAAGAGAACCGTGTACGACAAATGTTTCATGATAATTCAGGAGTACTTTGGCTTATTAGTAGTCAAGGTATACAGAAAATCAGTGAAAACTACATAGTTAATCATAAAAAAATTTTCGATATTCCAATTAACGCCAATGAAATAACCCTGTTTGCTAATGAAATTATTATTGGTAGTTATGGTGCGGGGTTACAAGACTTTACCTCTCCTGTTTTTAGTCAAAACGTAAATGAAACTTTCACTAAGGAAGGTTTAAAAATATTTGATGTGTTAGCGATAAAAGACGATTTATATATTGCCAGTTTTGATGGGTTATGGCGCTATAATAAAAACAGTAAACAGGTAGTTAAAGAGAGTTTTCTTGATAACAAGCTTATTTTAAAGCTAATACATAAAAATGACTTGTTATATATTGCAACTAACGATGATGGTTTATATATTTATAATTTAGAGAAGCGACAAATAATTGAACACATCAATATTGATAGCGGCCTAAAAAATTCAGAAGTTATTGATGTTTTACCTGTAGGTGACAATAAACTCTGGATAGCAAACCGTAGTAAAATTGTTATCTACGATACAGCTACCAAAAACATAACATCGCTTAAAACACCAAATACGACTAAAGTTGCCAGCATAATTATTGCAGATAATAAAATTTTCGCATCCACTTTAGGTGACGGTATATTAGTCTTTAATCAACTAGGCCATTTATTATATCAGTTATCAAAAGGGCAAAAATTTACAGCTATGTTGGAAGTTGATGGTGAGGTTTGGGTTGCAGGTCGCCCGGGACTCTATCGTTTTTCACCAAAAGACTACCTAATGACGATGGTAGAAAACACCCAGCAATACTCCTTTGTTGGTAGTATGTTGGTCAAAGAAAATAAGCTTTACGCAATACACTACGGTGGAGTATTAGCGCTAGAGTTAGGGGGAAAATCGGTATTTAATCCAACAGTCATCATTAGTAAAACGACTATATCTGGCCGGTCTTATTTACTCAATAAAACCATCCAAGTAAAAGGCGGTAATGACGTTATCACACTTGATCTAGCGAGTTTAGATTACCGTCCAGGTTTAGCAAAGAAGTTTAAATACCGGATAAATAATAATGATTGGCAGAAAATAAATCACAATCAACTCACTTTAACCGGTCTTAGATCAGGTGACTATCATATTGAAGTAATGGCCACAAATAGCTTGGGGCAATGGAGTACAAACAGAGCATATACCGAAATTCAAGTTTCTTACCCTTGGTATTGGACAGTGAAAATACGGATTATTTATCTTGTTTCTCTGATCGGCATTATTCTATTTAGTGCTTGGTTACTTTATTTACGAAGTAAGTCTATTAGCTATATTCATTATATGTTGAAAAATGACATTAAAAGTTACGGTAATACTATGCTGCATATTAACCGTGATTTAGGCTTAACCTTAAAGTTACTATCTGAAAATAAAATAAAAGAAAGCAATGAGCTCATTCGAAGTTGTATCAATGAGCTTAATTCTAAAATTCAAAGTAAGGAGCCTGATAATCTGTCAGGAAAATCATTAGACATCGCCATACCTTTTTTAGCAGGTTTTATTTTCGAAAAATATCAAGTCAGAGTTAACCACACAATAGAACTTAAAAATAATAAACTCAACTATGAACTAGAAGCTGATATCTACAAAATAATTTTTGAGGCAATCATTTCGACTTTACTTAAAAGTGAAGCAAAAAAATTCAACGTTTCCTTACAAGAAGTAAAAAGTAAAGTTTGGCTGACAATTAGTGATGATTGCAATGGCTTTTATGGTTTTGACAGTAAAGTTAATTTTGACATGGCACGATATACCGTTCGCCAGATAGTTAATAAAAACAATGCCTCCCTTAATGTTTTTAATGAAAATGAGCAAAGTAGCCAACTTGTTATCAGCATTCCATTAATGTATATAAGTTAATTATTAACACATAAATTCGATATCAAACGTAATATGGTATAAAATACGCCTCCTTTTATCTGTGTTGGCTTAGTCGTAAGGCTATAGTGAGCATAAACCTGCGTGTAAAGAGTGAAGTAAATGAGTAAAAATCTATATATCAAAACCTGGGGCTGCCAAATGAACGAGTATGACTCGCAAAAAATGGCTGAACTATTAGACTCGACCCATGGTTTTTCATTGGTGGAAGAAGCTGAAGATGCCGATGTTATTTTACTTAATACCTGCTCTATTCGCGAAAAAGCGCAAGAGAAAGTATTTCATCAATTAGGTCGCTGGAAAAATTTAAAAGATAAAAAACCCGATTTACTTATTGGTGTGGGCGGCTGTGTTGCCTCTCAAGAAGGTGACGCTATTCGCCGGCGTGCCCCTTTTGTTGATATGGTTTTTGGTCCACAAACTTTACATCGTTTACCCGAAATGCTTAATCAATTACAACGCTCGAGCAGTCCCATTGTTGATGTAAGTTTTCCAGAAATAGAAAAATTTGATAGCCTGCCAGAGCCTAAAGCCGATGGTGCTAGTGCTTTTGTCTCGATTATGGAAGGTTGCAGTAAATATTGTACTTTTTGTGTCGTGCCATATACTCGTGGTGAAGAAGTGAGTCGTCCATTAGACGATGTCTTATATGAGATCGCTCAGTTAGCCGATCAGAATGTACGCGAAGTAAACCTACTTGGCCAAAACGTTAATGCTTACCGTGGCGAGATGCATGATGGCAGCATTTGTCGTTTTGCTGATTTAGTACGCTTAGTTGCTACCATTGATGGTATCGATCGTATTCGTTATACCACCTCTCACCCTGTTGAATTTACTGACGATATTATTGAAGCTTATAACGATGTGCCTGAGCTTGTTAATCACTTACACTTGCCTGTACAAAGTGGCTGTGATCGAATTTTAACGCAAATGAAACGTGGTCATACTGCTATTGAATACAAATCTCAAATTCGCAAACTTAAAAAAGCTCGTCCCGAATTATCTATGTCTTCTGATTTCATTATCGGCTTCCCTGGTGAAAGCGATGAAGACTTTACTGACACGATGAACCTAATTAAAGCCGTAGATTTTGACTTAAGTTTTAGCTTTATATATAGCGCTCGTCCAGGTACACCAGCAGCTGATTTACCTGATGATATTAGCGACCAAACTAAGAAAGACCGTTTAAAAGTACTACAAGATCAAATATCACATCAAGCCTTACGCATTGCCAGACAAATGCTTAATACAGAACAGCGCGTTCTCGTTGAAGGCCCTTCAAGAAAAAACCCAATGGAATTACGTGGTAAAACAGAAAATAACCGTACGGTTAACTTTGTTGCCCCACATAGCGTTATTGGTCAATTTGTCGATATCAAAATTACTGATGTGATAGCGAACTCTTTACGTGGTGATCTCGTAAGAGAAGAGAAAGATATGGGCTTACGTATTGCGCATTCTCCTGCGGATATATTAGCCAATAATCATCATAAAACGACGGCAAGCAATCTTGATGACCTTGGTGTTGGAACTTTTTCACCTTAAACTTTGCTGATAAATGCGTATTTAACTAATAGTCTTATCAAGTACTCATTTTACATAACACAACTTTACAACGGATAAAAACGTGACCAACGCTAACACTAAGTTAACCAAAGAAAACTTTAGTTTATCTCCTGTTGATAACCACAGGCAAGCCAACTTATGTGGCCCAATGGATGACAATCTAAAAACCATAGAGCGACGTTTAGGTGTAGAAATTAGCTATAGAGGTCATGAGTTTACCGTTGTTGGCCAAAGTAAAAATAGCCAAGCAGTTGTCCAGCTTTTAAAAGATTTATACATTGAAAGTGAGACGGTCAAAGGACAAAGTAAAACAATTACACCTGACATGGTGCATTTAGCCATATTAGAAGCGGATTGTTTAGAACAAGAACTAACAGATAAAGCATCACCAACTAAAAGTACTGATCTCGAAGATAAATATGATGACATGGTTACCATTAAAACCAAACGTGGTGTGGTAAAACCACGTAACGGCAATCAGCAAGCTTATGTTCAGAATATTATTACTAGTGATATTAGTTTTGGTGTAGGGGTTGCGGGGACAGGAAAGACCTATCTAGCGGTCGCATGCGCTGTCGATGCTTTAGAGCGCCAAGAAGTTCGACGTATTCTACTGACTCGCCCAGCGGTAGAAGCGGGGGAAAAACTAGGTTTTCTACCGGGTGATCTATCTCAAAAAATAGACCCTTACCTTAGACCGCTTTATGATGCCTTATTTGAAATGTTAGGCTTTGAGAAGGTAGAAAAGCTAATTGAACGGAATGTTATTGAAGTCGCTCCTTTAGCTTATATGCGTGGTAGAACACTAAATGATGCTTTTGTAATTCTGGATGAAAGTCAAAATACAACTGTTGAACAAATGAAGATGTTTTTAACTCGTATTGGTTTTAACTCTCGAGCAGTGATCACCGGTGATATAACCCAAGTGGATTTACCTCGCCATCAAATATCGGGTTTACGCCATGCGATAGAAGTACTGCAAAATATCAACGGAATCAGTTTTAATTTTTTCCAATCCAAAGATGTCGTTCGTCATCCTGTTGTTGCACGTATTATTGATGCCTATGACTCTCACGAACAACAAGAGAATAGAAAAACGTTAGAAAAAAAACAGAATAAAGAACAAAAGCCATCGATAAAACAAAACAATGAGCCAGCAAACGAGTCAACTAAATGAAACACATAGTTGATTTACAAGTCGCCTGCGAAACAGAAGAAATACCGAGTATAGAGCAGTTCCAACAGTGGGTTGATTGTGCATTAGATGAAGTGATTTCTAAAGATGGTAATGATGAAGATAAAGCGCCATTTGAACTCACTATACGCCTTGTTGATATCAACGAAAGTCAACAACTCAATAGCCAATATCGCGGAAAAGACAAACCGACTAATGTGCTCTCTTTTCCTTTTGAGGTACCTGACGGCATTGAACTAAACTTATTAGGTGATTTAGTCATCTGTATTGATGTGATGAAAAGTGAAGCTAAATCTCAAAACAAGATTTTATTCGATCATTGGGCACATTTAGTCATTCACGGCTGCTTGCATTTAGTCGGTTTTGATCATATAAATGATAGTGATGCGTTGATAATGGAATCACTAGAAATTAAAATATTAGCAAAGCTTGCTATAAATAACCCATACCAAACAAATTAATAATTTACCTCAGTAAAGGAAGAATAAAAGCTCTATGAGCGAAGACACCCCCCCAAAGAATCGTACTAGTAGTAAATCAAGTAACGGTTCAAGTAATAACTCAAATAATAAATCATTCTTGACTAAAGTCATTCAAGCCTTTTCTTCTGAGCCTAAAAATAAAGATGAATTAGTAGAAATATTAAAGGATGCACAAGATAGAGAGCTCATCAACCCTGAAACAAAACTAATGATTGAAGGGGTTTTGGATGTCTCTGAAATGCGGGTTCGTGATATTATGCTACCACGCTCACAAATGGTCACAATCGATAGAAACCAAGATTTAGCCGACATCCTTCCTATCATTTTAGAGTCAGGACACTCACGCTTCCCTGTTGTTAATGAGGATATCGATCATGTTGACGGTATTTTATTAGCTAAAGATTTATTGGCCTTTGCCTTTAATACCGAAAATGGAAATTTCAGTCTAACAGATATTATTCGCCCTGCGATCATCGTACCTGAAAGTAAAAAAGTAGAGCCTTTATTAAAGGAGTTTCGCTCCAATCGCTATCATATGGCTATAGTCGTTGATGAATATGGTGGTGTTTCAGGATTAATAACGATTGAAGATATTCTTGAGGAAATTGTCGGTGAAATAGAAGATGAAACTGACGATGATATTGAAGAAGAAATTAAACATTTAGCGGGTAATGTTTACCTTGTACGATCATTAACTGAATTAAGTGATTTCAATGCATTTTTTAATTCTACTTTTGATGAAGATGATGCAGATACTATTGGCGGCATTGTATTACATAAGTTTAGCCACATGCCACAAAAAGGTGAGCAACTAACCTTGGGTAACTTTACCTTTAAAGTATTAGTAGCAGACACAAGACGCATGCAAATGTTACAAGTTACAGTGAGTAAAAGTCACAAGATAAATGGAAAATCGAGTGATTAAAGCACGTACACATGAAAAAATTTCCGATTTAAAAACTAGCTTACTCAACAAAAATAATTGGTTATGTTTTTTGTCAGGGTTTTTCTTGGTTTTTGCCTATGCCCCTTTTTCTTATTGGTGGTTGGCGCTGTTTTTACCTACTATCGTTTTACAGCAAATCTATCGAGCTAGCCCTAAAGAAGCGGCTAAAAAGATGGTCTTATTTTCTTTTGGTTGGTTTGCTAGCGGCATTAGTTGGGTACACGTAAGCATTGATCAGTTTGGTGGTTTACCACTAGCCGTCTCTTTATTATTAATGCTAATGTTATGCCTTTATTTAGCATTATTCCCCACTATCGCCACTTACCTTGCTGCAAAAGCCTCTAAAAATAAAAGACTTAACCTATGGTTATTACCTTCTTTTTGGTTATTTGGTGAGTATTTACGTTCGGTAGTATTAACCGGCTTTCCTTGGTTATCTCTTGGTTACAGCCAAATTGATAGTCCTCTTGCTATTTTTGCACCTATTATTGGCGAAGTTGGCATTACAGCAATTGTATTAGTTATTAACATCATCTTAGTCACTTTGTTTAACACCTTAATCACTAAGAACAAAGATAAAAAAGAACGAAAAAAACAATTATCACTGCCAATAGTGTTATTACTTTCATTAGTCATTGCTCAGGTAGTTTTACAACGAATAGCCTGGGTTACACCTACAGAGCAAGTAACAACAATCGCTTTAGTTCAAGGTAATATTGAACAATCGATAAAATGGCAGCCCGAACAAGAATGGCCAACCATGCTCAAATATCTTGATTTATCACGGGTAAATTATGATGCCGATATCATCATCTGGCCAGAGTCAGCAATACCCGCAATGGAGCCCGCTGTACAAGACTTTCTCAGTACAGTAAATAGTTCAGCTTTATTAAATGACAGCGCGATTATTACCGGCTTAATTAACTATAATTTTGAAAGTAAAGATTATTACAATGCTTTGGTTGTACTAGGTAAAAAAGACGAAACAAATAAACAGGGGTATTATTATAATCACAGTAATCGTTATTACAAGAATCACTTATTGCCCATAGGTGAATTTGTGCCTTTTCAAGAGTGGCTTAGACCCTTAGCGCCATTTTTTAACCTACCCATGTCTTCATTTAGCCGGGGGAACTTTATACAGCCTAACTTGATAGCAAATAACTTATCAGTACTGCCACTGATCTGTTTTGAAATCGCTTTTCCTCATCAATTAGCTGCAAATATGACGCGTAATACTGATTTATTACTCACCGTGAGTAATGATGCTTGGTTTGGTAACTCTCATGGTCCTCATCAGCACTTTGAAATAGCACGTATGCGTGCCTTAGAGTTTGGTAGACCACTTTTACGCGCAACGAATAATGGTGTTACAGGTTTAGTTGACCATTTAGGTAACGTTATAACAATGGCACCACAATTTGAAGAGGTTGTATTAAAAGGTGATGTTACTCTAGTAACCGGCGAAACACCTTACAGCCAATGGCCAAGGTTGATTTTATGGTTAATGATCATAATCCCAGTATTACTACTCAAGGCTTTAAAACGCTAAAATACAAAGATTAACGTTTTAAAGCTAAATCATTAAAGGAATTAACGTTCTTGTTTAGGGTGCATACTCACTTTATTTCGACCTGTTTCTTTTGAGCGATAAAGCGCCAAATCAGCACACTCAATCCATGCTTCATGATTTTTTATGCTCGCTTCAACCTCACTTATACCGATACTAATGGTATAGGCAATGTCAATATCATTGTATTTAACTACCGCCTCACTTATTTCACGACGTAGGCGCTCTGCAAAAACATAAGCATTTTTCAATGGCGTATCCGCTAACAAAATAGCAAACTCTTCACCACCATAACGACCGCAAACATCGGTTTCCCTAACATGATGACGAATTAACTTTGAAATATGACGGATTACTTCATCGCCAACAGTATGACCGTAGGTATCATTAATTTTTTTAAAGTGATCAATGTCTATCATAACTAAAGAGCTTGCATGTTGACTACGAGTCCAACGCTTATATTCAGCTTTTAAACACGTCTCCCAGTGAGTTCGATTAAATAACTGAGTTAAGCCATCTGTTTGACTTAAAATAGCTAATTCTTTATTGGCTTGCAGTAAACTCTGCTTATGAACAGCATTATCAGTTACATCGTAAACAATTAAGCAAAGGTGACTTACTTCCCCTGTAGCAGACATTAACGGAATAAATGTAGTATTCTGATACATGAACTCAGCACTACCCGTGACAGGGCGGTAACTGTCAAACTTAAATAAGTACGGCCTTTGTTCCCAAATAGTAAAAGCTTTGTTTTTAAGTAAAAAGACTGACTCTGCTTTGCGGGTAAACCAATCCTTAGGTATTTCATCGAACAAGTCAAATAGCAGTTTTCCCTTCACTTCACGCGGCAATAAACCACTATGGTTTTCCATGAAACCATTAAATATTTGTATCTTAAAGTCTTTATCTAAAACCACTAGACCTACGTCAATGTTATGCAACATTTCCATCAACCAGTGTAACTCATTTAATTGTGATGTTTCTAATGACATAAATCATTCCTGCTGGGTTTATTCTTCATGCCTTAATAATTTGGCAAAAAATCAATCTATTTAGTTTCGATATCAAAGTCACTTTATCTCAAATAAAGTGACTGTTTACTCAATAAGGTAAGCAAGTTTGTTATTTAACGTTTGCATCGACCTTTCAGTAAAAAGCAATAACAAGTCACACTTTATTGGATAGTTTTCAATGTTATAGCTTATCTCTATGGCTAAGGTTTTTTTCCATTTATTAGCATTGTTAGCAATTAAATCAGAAATTTGCCTATGCTGGCCTAAAACTTCTGGATGTCCCTGGCTAAATTGAATATCTAACTGCTCTGAAAAACCCTTCAAGCAAGCTCCAATTAAGACATTAGCCAAATCCATCAATAATTCTAACTCAGTACCAATGTCAGCTTCATATTGATAATTCATCAATGAAGCAACATCTTTAAAGCTCGAATCATTTAAAATAAGTAGCGCTTCTCCTGAGATTCCGGCACTAATAAAGCCCTGACAAACACCCGAGGTACTTTCATGGCTTTCAATATCTTTTAGCGCCATGCGAAGCTCACTCACCTCTATAAAGTTCACATTAGGAATAGGTAACACAACAAAAACATTAAGTAGTCTTGCTAACAAATCCCCCGCCCTCCCCATTGCTACATTAGAGATTTCTTGATAACAATCACGCATGTCCGAAGACAATGTGATGGTTTCCTCTGCTAAAACGTCCTCATTAGTAGCTGTATTATCATTACTACCGATAGTTTTCCTTAACTTCTCAAAGAGGTTCTCTTCTGCGGCAGTCGTTTCTATTGTTGTCTTAACATTAATGGGATTAATAGCAGGTGAATCTACTTCTAATGGCTGGGCTGCTCTAGAAAAAACACCATAAGACAATAAAACTTCAGTTAATTTTTCTTTGCTTACGGGTTTTTGAATAAAATCTAAAGCACCTAAACTGGTAACTCGTTGATGTGCTTCTGGTTGGATATCACCGGAGATAACAATAGTCAGGGTGGGTAGGTCTTGCTTTAAAATGGCTTCTAGTACTTGATAACCATCCATAACGGGCATATTTAAATCAAGTAATAATACATCTCCTTTACCTGCTTTTATTGCCTCAACACCTTCAACACCATTACTAGCAAAACTAACATCAACATCCCAATCATCAGGTAATGAACGAGCAACTTGCTTGCGCGCCATGTTAGAGTCATCACAAATTAATAATTTAGTGGTCATATCAACTTTGTTCCTCAACTAATTTACACAGAACAGCTTTTATAAAGCTGTAAAAACAAGGCAACATACAAAGCCTGACATATAAGTTAACCATAGAGTATTCATTACAAAAAACAATGATAATAACACGATATTATAGAAATTTTATTCTTTAACCGCTAAAATAAAACTAACTTACTCCTATACATTTCAAGATATAATGAAATTATCTACCTCGTTCATCACTTTAGTTAGCTTATTTTTAGCTAGTACCATTTTATTACCTCACAGCCTCGCCTATTCATTTAATATGAATGAACTCGATGCGACTCATAACTTAGTCAAAGCGGGCGATAAATATGTCACATTGCTTGGACGACAAGTTCAACTTGGTGAGCAAGCGCCTAATTTTAAAGTTGTTGATAAAAACTTTTCTCCCGTCAACTTAAGTGACTTCTCAAAGCAAACTTTACTTATTTCAGTTGTACCAAGTTTAGATACTGGCGTATGCTCCTTACAGACCAAACGTTTTAATGAGGAAGCAACTAAGTTACCAAAAAATATAACAATACTTACTATCAGTAATGATTTACCTTTTGCGCAAAAGCGATTTTGTAAAACAGAGAGTGTTGATGAGATCAAAGTGCTTTCTGACTCTGTGTGGCGGGAATTTGGTGCAGAATACGGGCTTATCATCAAAGATATGGGCTTATTAACCCGAGCTATATTTATCATCGATTCCAATGGAAAAATAGCCTACAAAGAACTGGTCGAGAATATTTCTCAGCACCCTGATTACGATAGAGCACTGCTTGCAGTAAAAAACATAGCGCCAGTTATTGTCATTGAAGATGAATTATCACAAAAAAGTGAAGAATAATAACACTTCAAAAAAATAAACTTATACTGTTTAATAATCAACGCTGCATGAGAAGGCAGCGTTTTTTAAATTTATCCCTCTATGTTTATTGCTGTTAAATTTTTATAAATATTCCCTTGAAAAAATAATTCCCTGCCCCATCTTTATAATTGTAGTCGCCGAAAGGGATTACCATTAACTTCCCTCTAGTAGGGAGCAGCCTGTTCATTATGAAAGGCTAACTTTATATTATTGCTAAATATTAGGATAACTTATTATGCGTACAACAACAGATTTCAGTCCACTTTATCGTTCTTTCATTGGCGTTGATCACCTAGCGGGTTTAATTGACAAAGCCTCACGTAATGAAAAACAATCTTCATATCCACCATATAACGTAGAACTTTTAGCTGAAGATCAATACCGCATTACTATGGCTATTGCTGGCTTTGGTGAAAGTGATGTCGATATAGAAGCAAAGGACAATCATTTAATCATTATCGGTACCAAAGCTAACACGGGTAATGAAACTGAGACTAACTCGACTAGCACCGCCAAAACGCCTAGAAAATTTTTACATCAAGGCATTGCCGAGCGAAATTTTGAACGAAAATTTCAACTTGGTGAACATGTTAAAGTTATTGGTGCTTTTATGAAAGATGGCTTGCTTCATATCGACTTAAAGCGAGAAATTCCTGAAGCATTAAAACCAAGAAAAATTGCGATTAATGGTAAGAGTTTATTATCAGGTAATAGCACTCCTTAACTTTATTATCCTTTCATGTTTCCCTTTGTTTTTTTTTGCCCAGTCTTTGACTGGGCTTTTTTGTTCTGCTATGCGAAAAAATGTAGAATTACATTTAGATTTACCGTCTTGCCGGATACAAAATAACGAAAAAAAAACAACGTTTAGCCCATCTAGATATTTTCTCTGCTGATATTGGACAATATTGAACAGTGTTGACAAGGGAATTTCATCTACCAAAAAATAAAAGAACTAGTGCGAAACAAATTAGTGTTAACACACAATTAAAATTCTAATGTAAACAACATTTCAGACAAATCAGGCTGCCACTGAAAATCTTTCAGTTTAATCCTGCCAGCGATAACAACAACTTGTTCATCCTGTAAAGAGATCTTCTGTTTGTTAAAATATTCACTTTCCTGTGGAAAAGATATCCGTCCTTGAGAGTTTATCACCCGATACCAAGGTACAGCTCTCCCTTGCCAACCACTTTCAGGTACCTTACCTAATGCTTTTCCTACTAAGCGCGCTCTACCTGGCAATCCGGCCAAATCAGCCACTTGCCCGTAACAAGCAACTTTTCCTCGCGGAATAAGCTGAACGGTTTTCCATATACGCTGATAATTGACATTACTACTATTCATTAATGGGTGGCCTTAATGGTACTGGCGTTTGATAGACTTCTTGATAATATCGATTAAAGTTTGCTAAGTCGCCTGAGTTTAGATAACGGCTATGGGCTTGATAAAATTTGGCTTGCCGATACAATTGCTGCAATATTTTATTAGTATGCTTAATTACCCTTCCACCGGTCTCACTTTGACTGCAAGCTATATGGCCAACAATATACTTAGCACTATGAGCAATAGCTAATGAACTAATTTGCACCTTCCCGGTTGTATAAGTTAACTCTCGCTTAAGCTCGGTAGGAAATTTAAGAAGAAAATCAATTCTCTTTTTAAAAAGCATTTTTGTTAAGGATTTATAACGTCCGATACCCGCTCGAATCAAGATGTTTTTTTGGGAAAGAGTATTCAGTTGGCTATCAAGCGCCTTACCGAACGACCTTCCTTTGGAGACACCTAAAACCAGCTCAGGAAAGGTTCTAAAAAGTAATGCTAAAGAAATGAGCTCACCTTTTTGATTTAACAATGGTTTAAATAAATCTCTACCTTGAACATAACGAATGTCATCTAAAAAATACAAACGTATACTTGGGAACAAATTAACGGGCGCGCTAAAAATGTTCTCCTTTATTCTCTGCTCGCTTTTAATGCGATTTGAAGTACAAACATTAGGTGATGATATTAACAAAGCATTGATTCTGGGGACTTGGACTAGCTGGATATCAATATCATACAACTTCAATAATGACTTTATGACCAATTTAGAAGTATCTGTACCTATAGAGACATGTTCATCATTAAGGTAGTTCACTAATTCGGTTTGGTCATCAGTAAGCCAAATTAATTTTTCTTTCGCATAGACACTAATACTAACGCACAATAACATCACCAATAACATCATCAATAAACAATATTTTATAAGGTGGAGATACATGGTTAATATAATGACTTCAATTAAATATACTTAACTCTTAGCATAGCTTGGAAATGAACAGTTTCCAATAACGGACTCATCACGTAAAATATTCGAAGATAAACAACAAACACCTACGATTTGGAAATTAAATGAAAATATGGGTTGATGCAGATGCTTGTCCTGTAGTGATTAAAGAAATTCTTTTTAAAGCCGCAAACAGAGCTCAAATAATAACAACATTGGTTGCTAATCATAATATTCGCATTCCACCTTCCAAGTATATTCAATTTATGCAAGTTAGTAGTGGTTTTGATATTGCCGATGATGAAATAGTTAAACGTGTTAATAAAGGTGATTTAGTCATCACCAGTGATATCCCTCTAGCCGACGAGGTTATTGATAAATCAGCACTGGTGTTAAGTCCACGTGGAGAGCTTTTTACTAAGGAAAACATAAAATCACGATTAAATATACGTGATTTTATGGATACAATGAGAGCAAGTGGGGCGCACACAGACGGTCCCCCTCCGCTTAACCAAAATGACAGACAAACGTTTGCCAATCATCTTGATACAATAATCACCCGCTTTCAACAAAGTAAAAACAGTTAATTGATTTTACCTACTATCCATCGTTGCTTTCGCTTTAAGTAATGCTTTAATTTCAGCTAATTCGTGTTCAAGTTTCTCAATTTGAGCACGGCTTGCTGGCTCGCCACCTTCATCAGATTCACCATGTTGCTCAGCACGAAAATTCTCGTGTTCTTGACTCATGACTTCTAATACCGTACCGACCATCATATTCAAAAAGATAAAGGCAGTTAAAAAAATAAAACTTAGATAATATATCCAACTTAACGGATGTACCGCCATGGTTTCATACATAACATCGGTCCAATCTTCAAAGGTAGCAACACGAAAGAGCGTTAACATTGAAATAGAGACATCTCCCCAAAGCACTTCATTAATTTTATGAAAATACATACTGCCTACAGCAGCGTAAATATAAAAGATAACAAACATTAACAGCGCAATATAACCCATACGGGGAATAGCTTTAAGCAGTGCATTAATTAATAAACGCAGCTCAGGCACCATAGAAACTAAGCGTAAAACTCTAAATACACGTAATAATCGCGCTAATAAAACCCCTGAACCACCCGTAGGAATTAAACTGCCAATAACAATAACGGTATCAAAAATATTCCAACCACTATGAAAGAATTTCTTCTTGTTTCGGCAAGCCAAAAAACGAATAACAATTTCAATAACAAAGAAAATGGTTACTGCAAGGTCCATTAGCGCTAAAGCAGATATAACCTGAGAAGATAAATTATGCGTTTTAGCACCAATTAATAGGGCTGATAACAAAATAACCGCAATCACTATCCCTTGAAATATTTTACTGTTATCAATTCTTTTAAGTTGGTGCTGCGCACGAAAAACAAAACTAGCCATGTTACTAATTTCCTACCTTAATCTGGCCAACAGCAGCATCACTCACGTGAGGATTACTCTGGCGCTCTTTACCAAATGTGCCCATTGGGCCATGCCCTGGAATAAACCGAACATCATCTCCTAGCGGGAAAAGGTTATTACGAATAGAATGAATTAAGGTAGCATGATCACCTTTTGGAAAATCAGTACGGCCAATAGAGCCACTAAATAACACATCACCCACTTGAGCTAACTTTGACTTGCGATGAAAAAATACCACATGACCCGGTGTATGACCTGGACAAAAATAGACCTCTAATTCAATATTGCCAAAAGTGACGGTATCACCTTGCTGTAAAAAACGATCTGAGTTAAAAGCTTTAGCATAAGAAAATGCACTGCCAAACATTTGTTTTTGCTGCTCAATCATATCAATCCAGAATTGATCGGCTTGATGAGGTCCCTCAATGGTAACGCCATAATGTTTAGCTAAGTGACTCGTTACACCTGCATGATCGATATGGGCATGCGTAAGCAATACTTTAACCAGAGTCAGCTGTTTTTTATCAATGGCCGCGATTATTTTTTCAATATCACCGCCAGGGTCAATAACGGCAGCTTCTTTAGTTTCATTGCACCAAAATAAGGTACAGTTTTGTTCAAAAGGCGTAACAGGGATAATTTCAAAATTTAGGTTTTCATTAGACATGATTAAAAACTTACCTTGGCTATTTTAGTTTAGACATAGTTTATTTTGGTAATAGTGGCGCGATTGTACCATAAGTTTATCCTAGTATTTCATTATCAATAGTTAACAAATATTACTTTCCCTTAACGTCTTAACTCGGTAAGCTTTGCACAAATAACAAAAAAAGCATTTTATTAACTATGACAACTGCCGCGCCATCTTCAACACGTGATTCATTTCACTCATCCCTAGGTTTCATTCTCGCTGCTGCGGGTGCTGCAATTGGTTTAGGTAATATTTGGGGATTTCCAACACAAGCCGCTAATAATGGCGGCGGTGCTTTTTTATTGGTTTATCTAATTGTCACATTTTTACTTGCTCTGCCGGCACTCTATGCTGAAATAACCCTAGGTAACCATGCACAAAGCAATCCGGTTTCTGCGCTTGCTAAAGCTTGTGCACCACGCTTTAAAAAAACTGGTCAACGTGCAGGCATCATCGGCATTATTGGAGCGATGATGATGTTAAGTTTTTATACTATCGTCGCAGGTTGGATGTTAGCGCACGCTTTAGCCGCTTTAGCTGAATTTCTAGGCTTCTTAGATATATCTACTTGGTTATCAACATCAAGTACCTTACGTAATATTATTTTTACGCCTATTTTCATTGTCTTAGGTGCAATTATTGTTGATAAAGGCGTACATGCAGGTATAGAGCGATGGTCTGCTCGATTAATGCCGATATTGTTAATTATGTTATTAGCCCTAGTGGTTTATATATTGCAGCAAGAAGGTGCTCAAGCAGGAATAACCTTATATTTGGTACCTGATTTTAGTCAGGTTACTGACCCTAAACTGATCATTTCTGCGATGGGACAAGCATTCTTTTCTCTGGCTATTGGTGTCGGCTCTATGATGGCTTATGGCTCTTATATGCCAAAAAACCAAGGCATTGGTAAGTTAGTAATATCAATCACCTTACTTGATACTTTCATCGCTTTCATCGCAGGGTTACTGATAATACCTGCATTATTTGTCGCTCAACATAATGGCCAAGAAGTCTTTAATAATGGACAGTTAATAGGTGAAGGTCAGTTAATCTTTCAAATACTACCGACCTTATTTAACTCAATGGGTGTTATTGGTTTAGTCGTTTCTTTTACCTTTTTTGCTCTGCTATCGATTGCGGCGCTGACTTCCACCATTTCTTCAACTGAAGTGCCTGTTGCTTACTTAGTCGAAGATAAAAAAATGTCACGTAAACGGGCAACGTGGTTTGTCTCTGGCATGGTATTTATCGCGAGTATGATATTGATTGCTTTTTTCGAGCAGCTTTTTGCTTTGGTGATACAGCTACTGACCACAGTATTACAACCTCTAATGTCCTTATTTTATTTTATTGTTATTGGTTGGATATGGCAACGCGGAAATAAGTTATCCCGTTTATCGACCGTGAATGCAAATAGTACAATGAAAGTACTTGGCTTTTATTTACGTTTTATTTGCCCGATATTGCTGCTTATTGTATTTGTTAATATCGCTTTTTAACTCCTTCACGAACGAGTTAAAGTAACTAATGTGGCAATGTGTTTATTCAATCATTGCCACACTCGCTTGCACTTTATTGTCTAATTCCACTTTTTCAATTTTTTCAAAACGATTTGAAATTTTATTCGCTGAGGTATGAATTTGTTGTACGTCTACCGCTGCCTGATCTATATGTTTAGCTAAGTTAGCAAAACGACCTTTAAAGCGGCTAAAATCTTGACCAAGTTCTGATAAATGCGCTTGAATAATATGAATCTGTTGGCGGGTCGCTTCGTCTTTAAGCACTGAGCGCGCCGTTGTTAAAATAGCCATTAAAGTCGTTGGTGACGTGAGCCAAACCCGTTTTTTATTGGCATAGTCAACTAAATCACTTTGGTGACCATGAATCTCAGCAAATACGGCTTCCGCTGGAATAAACATAATCGCGCCATCAGCTGTTTCATTATCAATTAGGTACTTTTCACTGATATCGTTAATATGCTTTTTAATATCAATTTTAAACTGTCTTAGCGCTGTTTTCCTGTCTGACTCTGCCAATTCAAAGTCCATCATTTTACGATAGCTCTCTAAGGGGAATTTAGAGTCAACCACAACATTTCCCGTAGGTTTAGGTAAAAAGAGCACACAATCGGCGATTTTACCGTTTGATAAGGTATGTTGAAGCTTAAAACTTTGCTCTGGTAATACATTTCGAATTAAACCATTGAGCTGTACTTCGCCAAATGCGCCCCGTGAACGTTTATCATTAAGTACTTCCTGCAAACTCACCACATTAGTTGATAACTCAGTAATTTTTTTCTGAGCGTCATCAATCAAGGCTAAACGCTGTAAAATATCACTGAACGTTTTGGTAGTTTTTTCAAAGCCTTCACTCAAGCGTTTCTCTACTTGACCACTAATTTCTTGCAAACGCTTATCGGTCGCTTGTGTCAGGCTATCAATGCGTTTAGCCATTTGATCGCTACTATTGCTAAGTGATTTTGCTAACTCTTCACGGTTGGTTTGCGTGGCTTTGGCAATATGATCAAGTAGTTGATCAAGGGATTGATTTTGGCTGCGATTCAACTGCGTTTGTTGTTCATTCATTTGCCTAAGCAATTTAATGCGTAAATCAGCCATTTGTTGTTCAAAGCTATTACTTAACTGCAATTGCTGTTTTTCTTGGCCTTGAGTTATCTGTTGAAATAGTTGCTGAGAAAAAAGAGATAACTGTGTCGAGAATAGTGTTGAGAGTTGCGTTGAGAACTGCTCTTGAAAAAGTTGTTTATTTGCTAACTCTTGCTCAGCAGCCCAGCTTTCAAACTGTTTTTTACTCCCTAACAAGTGAATAAAAAGTACAATTAGCATAATAAATATCAGTGAAGATAGCGCTAATAGTAAATAGCTTAGTTGTGGTTGTTCAAGTAAAAACTTCATCTCTAACCTTAATTAACTCTTAATTAAATATTAATTAAATCTTAACCGTTGAAACTAACGCCAACGTAGTGTGACCAGATAAAAGACACATTTACTGGTACTTACAAAACGACACTGTTTATTTTTACAGTTCAATTAAGGCTATTAGAACATAACTATTTTTTAAGCTCTAGCCTTTTATAATATCAGGGCATTATTCCGGTTATCTGGTCAGTAAAATAAAGGCTATTTTGTAACCTGCTTTAGATGAGATTTGTGCACGATGGCCATTGAAAAACTAGCTGGATTATTTGTTCAGCGCTTAATGTTATTAACGATGCTCTGAACAATATTAACAGCGAGATAATAGCCAGATATTAGCCAGATAATAACACTGAGTGTTTTATCTAAATAAAGACACTCTGTATCAGCTTGAATATCTTAATAAGCAAGCTTAAAAACAATATTAAAAAAATTAAAAAACAACCTTAAAAGAATCTGCGTGTTGGACTTCTGTCAGTAAGGCTTCAAAGTTAGCATGCAACTTATCAAACAAGAAGTTGCCCATACTAATTCGCTTTACCCCAAGCTTAGTCAAGGAGCTAAAACTAGGTAAATCAGGCATGCACATTACATTGACTGGCAGATTAGTCGCTTCTACCAAGGTTTCTATATCGGCAAGGTTAGTCATGCAAGGAACAAACAGACCATTAGCGCCTGCCGCTTGAAATAATGTAGCGCGATCTTTAGTCTCAGCCAGTGCATCTTTAACGTTTAACAAAAAGCTATCTGTTCTGACATTAATAAAAATATCTACCTGCTCTTTTACTAACTCAATATTGATTGCTGAAAGGAACTCAGCAAACTGTCTTTTTTCAACTAATACGCGTGTTTCGTCAACCTTGCTATCTTCAATATTTATACCGACAACGCCTATGTCTGCTAATACTTTAATGTAACTAGCAATGACAAGTGGATTTTCGCTATACCCAGCTTCTATATCAACAGTCAACGGCAATGGGCTACAACTAACAATGCGTTTAACAATAAAGACTAGCTCTTCAAATGACATGTTTTCACCATCTTCATAACCAAGCATAGTCGCAATAGCTGCGCTTGATGTGCCAATAGCTTTGTAACCTAATTTTTCTGCAGTTTTAGCACTGGCAACATCCCATACATTGCATAGTATTAATGGTGTGGCTTGTTGATGTAATGAATTAAATTTTGATGTCTTCATAATATTGTCTCTTCTTTATTTGGTTTTTTAATAAAAACTCGCCTTTCACTGTTGAAGTGATTTTGCTAGTAATACGTTAAAATAACCAACAATAAGAATATCTTCATACTATAAGCTGTACTTATAATATGAAGGTATTCTTAGCAAGTTTTACGATAAAATAAAGTCAGTGACATGACTAAAATTGACCAATATCCTTATTTTTCCATGCGTTAATCAAATAAGACGAGATAGAGTCGCTACTACTCATTTTGAGACCCTGCCCTTGCTGTTGAGTTTGTTCTTGAATATGTACTGGCTGAGCATTTTTATTCAATGAAAAATCCTCCAACTGCTCTCGTGTAAACCACTGAGCAACTTCCAAGTCATCCTGACTAACATCAATACGTTCACTAGTTGCTTGTGCGGTAAAACCTAACATTACCGAGGCGGGAAATGGCCAAGGTTGTGAAGTAATGTATTGTGGGTTGGTAACGTTAATGGCAGTTTCTTCTAAAACCTCTCGAACTACCGCCTCCTCCAGAGTTTCCCCCGGATCGACAAAACCAGCTAAAGTAGAATAAACACCTTCAGGCCAACTTGTTTGCCTGCCAAGTAAACAACGTGCAATACCATCATCAAAAAGTCGTTCAACCAACATAATAACCGCAGGATCAGTGCGCGGGAATGTTAGGTTTCGACACTCTGTGCACCTTCTTGCATGCCCGGCTTCAACTAATCTATTTATATTGCCACAATGGCCACAATATTGATGACTGTTATGCCAATGTATCAAACCTTTAGCTAATGCCAAGGTGGCCGCATCAGCACCATTTAATTGTGCGGTTACCTGCCTTAACCCCAGCCATTGCCCGAACTCTTCTAATTCTTCCTGAGTAGAAAACCGTAACTTATTATAATCAATTGCAAAAAAGGAACCCGAGTCACCTTTACCTAAATAAATACAACTATTGACGCTTAAGGTATCTAACTGGTTATTTGTTAACTGTGCTTTAGTTAAATAAATTGGTGACAGATCATCATTTTTATCAAAAAGGCTCATACCTTCTTTAATCACACAAAATAAAGTCGCTGTATGATTAAATTCAGCGGATAACCAACGTTTATTCTTGCGTTGGTTGCTGCATCTATCTAGTGGCATATTGCTATAAGTTAATGTCATTTACTGCCCTGCTCCCTATAACTTTCTTGTACGACAAACTGTTCAGCCCACTGCGTAGACCAAATACCTAATGGCGATATAATGTTAAATAGCTCCACGCCTTGCTTTGACAGCTGATAACCCGCTGTAGCCACTTCAATTAAGTTAAGTAATTTAAGCTCTTTTAAGCGAGTATTTAATAACGTCGGTGATATTTTTTCACAGCGTTGTTGAAGCTCTCTAAACGTGGCAGGGCCTGTGTTTAAATGCCAAAGAATTCCTAAAGCCCATGTTCGGCCAAGTAGATCTAGCAGTGCCATAATGGGCTTACCTGTTTTTGACCCTCTAACTTGCGCGCCCGGAAAGGGTATAGACATAAAGTTTCATCCAAGGAATATAATAATTAAATAAAATTAAATGCTACAATATTTGTAGCACCATTACTATAGGTAATCTTAACTGTTAACTACTAATCATTAACAACGAATAAAGTACAAGCTAAAAAAGTACTCGCTAAGAATCAATACAGTAGAAATAAAAAAGGGCTAACCAGTGGTTAGCCCTTTGTTTATCGGGATGAATTAAAAGGTATAGGCAAAATTCATCCCCTGTTAAGACTTTAACTCAATTAGAGAATTACCGTTTAAAAAGGTCCAACAACATCATCGACACTAAACCAATTACTCTGCCAAACACGATTACCATGGACATAATAAATATCATTGTCATGAAATATGGCTCGGTCATCCCAGCCTGAGGTATATAAAGGTTTATTTTCATCATCACTGTCGTCTGTAGCCAACACACTGCCACGGTGCACTAATGTTGCATTACTATCGCTACCCGATACCTCTAATAAAGCGATAAAGTTATCTGGTGACCAAACATCAACTTTTTGCTGACCTTCGGTAATTGTTGTAATATTCCAACGCTCTACGGGTAAAGCAAAACGAAAGCTGCCATCACTCATAGGTAGATAGGTTAACGCATGGTAATCATATTCAACCGGAGTGAAACCGTCCTCAAAAACTATCGAGGTTATCTCTCTCGGTGCATTTAATTCACTGACATCAAACAAAGTAACTTTAGCGCCCTCGATGACAGGAGAAACATCTACTTTGTCCGCATTATTTAAATTGTTGGCAAAATTAACAACGGTATCATCATCAACATTTTGACCTATACCCAAAAGTAGGTTTTCCGACAAAGGTTGTAAATAAGCAGAATAACCCGGTATTTCTAATTCCCCGGTAATAAAAGGCTTAGTGTTATCTGACAAGTCAATAACATATAAAGGATCTGTTGTTAAAAAGGTCACTATAAACGCGGTGTCACCATAAAAGCGTACTGCCTTTATATCTTCATCGACAATGCCTTGTTCATTCATTTTCCCTATAACCTTGTTATTGATTTCGTTAGGTAATTGCGCCACTAATGAAAGCTGATTCCCCACTTGCTCTAAAACATTTACTCGATGTTGATAACCCGAACTGCGATCACCTGAAGTCGTTACCACACGTAAATACTGATCTTTTTCACTAAAGCGAAGGTTCGACATATCCCAGTTAAAACGACCATCTACAGTACCTGATGCCGCATAATCAATAGCTAAGTAATCCAGAGAAAATTTATGTATAACCGACGTATCTATACTCTTCCCTTCACTGTATTGGTAATCTGTACCGTATAGATAAACCGATTTTTCAGACGCATATATGCCATTAACGTCAGTGTTAATACAAACTGAGTGCAATGTTTGTGCTGTGCTCATATCTATTGCAGTTAACGTGGTAATACTATCGAAACCATCCTTATTGGTCGCATCTTCGGGGATATAACAAGCACCGCTCGTTACCAATGGCTGAATCACATCGTCATTATTTCTAAAACTTGGTAACAGCTGGGTAATATCAGTATCATTAATTAGTTTATAATTATTTACTCTATCCTGTGGCGTTGCTGCATAAACAAGCCCTTCAACTGATGGTGTGTAACTGCTAACCACATAAATAACATTATCAATTCGTCTGCTATCTATAAGCTGCCCGTCGATAGTATATGAGGCCTTAACCGAACTATTTGACGGATCGGACACATTCAAAATAGTTAAATTAAACTGCTGATCAGTGGGCATGAATGGCTCTATCATCAAAGTACTATTCGCCGTTGATTGAGTTGAATAGTTATTAATACTCGACATCACCGCCAGCTCAGTACCTTGCAGATAAATACTGCTTATATTGTGAGAATCTTTATTCACAATAACATCTGCTATCTCAGAAATTTCACCGTTGTTACTTCGCTGCATAATCCGAACAGAGGTTTGTGCATCGCTACCCTCTGTTCCTTGATTATCGGCTAAAATAGACACATCACCATAGTTATTTTTAGCGATATAAAGATACTCACCGTCATACTTTATTCTATCACCTTCATCAACTCCTTCAGTTTGAAGTGTCGTTGAAGAAAATTGCGGCCCTGCGGCTGAACGAGTATCTGCTACAGATGAATAGCTACCTTCAAGTGACATAATGCCAGCCGCTGAACTGCGAATATAAAGACCATTTTTGATGTGTTGTTCAAAAGTTGTTGAGGTGTTTTTTGACAGCGGCGTTAATGCCATGGATATTTCATTAAGCTCTGGCGGACTATCTTCATCACTATCGCCACACCCGATGAGAGTGCAACAAATAACCAGTCCTGTGAGTGATTTAACTAACATTAATTATCTCCTTTTGTTTGATTCTCCAACACATTACGCGGTGACGGTTATTTTTCCGTTGTCAAATGATAATAAATGTAATCGTATGTAATCCAAGGTGCGATATACTTAATTCAGTGCTAGATTATGCAAATGTTATCAATGTAATTAACAGAAACCCATTTTGAAATATATTTTTTTACTTTTACTCTGCTTAAGCTCCTCATTGTATGCTCAATGTAACGTTGAGAATGAAGAATGTATCGCTATTGATGAATGGCAGTTTTCACTTGCATTAGGCGCAGGTGTCATCACTAATCCACTTCATGGCGGCAAGAATATCCCACTCATTCTTATCCCTAACTTTAGCTATTACGGAGAGAATTTTTTTATTGAAAACAGTGTGCTCGGTTACAGTTTTATTGAAGAGAGTCATATTGCTGTCAGCCTAATAAGCCAAGTAAATCGAGAAAATGCCTTTTTTAGTCGCTGGCATCCAAGTAATATTTTTGTTACCGAAAGGTTTAATAGCGCAATTGGTGTTAGCCCTCCTCCTAGCGAGGATAACGGTGAAGAAATAGAAATATCACTTGATGATATTGAAAAAAGAGCATGGGCCATTGACGGTGGATTACAGATCAATTGGTTCGTTACTAATAAAACAGATGTAAAAGCGCAAGTTTTACATGATATAAATAGCGTTTATAATGGCTTCAATGCACAAATAGAAATTAATCATTTTTTACATTTTCAACAAGTCGACCAGGCGATAGTAAAATTAACATTAGGTGGGAACTGGCAAAGCAGCGAGCAAGTGAATTACTACTATGGCATCGATACACAAGATGATTCATCCGGCTCAGCATTATATCAAACAACATCAAGTTTTAGCCCTTATATTAAGTTGTTCGGTCATTACCAGTTAACTCAACAATGGGCAGTTCGCGTTAACTTAAGTCGCGAGTTCCTTAGTAGCAGCTTAACTAACAGCCCATTGGTTTCTGAAGATACCCTAGATACTTTCTTTGTCGGGGTCACTTATGTATTCTAAAACAGGGAAATATTGTTATTTATTATTAATTTTTTGTTTTATTAAACCAGTAAATTCAACAGAACCCTCGCAAATAGAGTTCTCGATTAAGCCAATAGCTTGCGTAGTAAAACAAGCTGGAGATGCTTGCACTATGACAGTAAAGGTTCATTGGCGAGCAAAACTTCCCATAAATTCATGCCTCTATCAAGAAGATGAAAAAACCTTTTGTTGGCAGGATAAAAGTGAAGCGATGGCAAATCTCGCTATTAATTTCAAAGAAAACATGATGTTTACCTTAAGGGATGAAGGCAATAATATCTTTGCTCAGCAGGAGGTTCTCATCAACTCCAGCTCATCTAAAAAGTATCGTCGACGGTTACGTTCAAGTTGGAGTTTATTTTAATGCAGCATATAATTTTAGTGGAAGATGATTTGCGCTTATCTAAGCTAATTCAAACATTTTTACAACAAAATCACTTTAAGGTAACTGTACTGCATAGCGGAGAAAAAGCGGTCAATATTATTCTTAACAATCAACCTGATTTAGTGATATTAGATGTTATGTTACCTAAAATGGATGGCTTTACTATATGCAAAAACATCCGTAACCACTTTAATAACCCCATTTTATTTCTTACGGCAAAAGATGGTGATTTTGATCATGTCCGTGGTTTAGAAATAGGCGCTGACGACTACATCATAAAACCCGTCGAACCTTATGTCTTATTAGCACGTATTAATATGGTACTGCGTAGGTCAAAGCAAAATACACAAATCGAAAGTAGTGTTCTGAATATTGGTAAATTATCCATTGATAAAAAGTCACGTCAGGTTCTTTTAGCACAAGAGCACGTCGATCTGACGAGTCACGAATTTGAATTACTTTGGTTACTTGCTAGTAATGCCGGAGAAATTCGCAGTCGAGATTTTATTCATCAACAGATGATTGGTCGTGAATATGACGGTTTTGACCGAAGTGTTGATGTTCGAATTTCTCGCTTAAGAAAAAAATTAGGAGATAATACCAAAACCCCCTTTAAAATACTTACCGTTTGGGGCAAAGGGTATTTGTTTAGCGCTTCTGCTTGGAGCTAACAGTGATTAGACTCACCCAGTTACCATATAACATGATGATAAAACTATGCTGATAAAACTATGATCAGGCTGTTTATTAGCTTATACATTGCGGTCGTACTTGGTTTGTTTACTATTAATTGGGGCTCAGAATGGTTATGGCGCCAATTAACACCCGATAAACATAATACGCTACAAAGCACACTAATGCTGGCCAAAGCTATTCCTGCTCTGATTGACGGCAAAAAAACTAAACGCACTGAATTTCAGCAGCAAACAGGATTAACACTTACTTTCCTATCAATGGCTGATATTGCTTGGCTTACCGAGCAAAAACAACAACTACAACTTGGCGATACTGTCGTTACTTATAATAACCAAGGCCAAGCAATGATTTATCTAAAATCTCCTCATGATAGTTTGCTTTATCAATTAGGCCCATTGCCCGCTAGCAGTAACGAGAACCTAAAACTCAAATACTTATTATTAAGTGTTTCTTACCTGCTGTTAGCTGCATTCTTAGCACTATGGGCACGGCCTATCTGGCGAGATTTATTACAATTAAAAACGATGGCTGAAAAAATTTCTGACGGTAACCTGATTATTGATACTCAGGTCAATAAACATTCGCCAACTGCGATTGTAGTTCAAACATTCCATGATATGGCGAGTCGAATATCACGTCTATTATCTGAGCAAAAACAGCTGGTTAACGCGGTTTCTCATGAGTTACGCACACCGCTTTCAAGACTTAGGTTTTCTCTGGCTATTATGGAAAACGTGCAACCGCAACAGGTTGAGGAAATAACAACTGATTTACAAGAAATGGAAAACCTTGTCGATGAAATGTTAAGTTACGCTCGCATTGAAACTCTAGAACAAGAAAACAGTAAAAGCGATGTTAACATCAGTGAGTTACTAATAAATCTTGTCGAAAAACACCAACGAAGCACCAATAAACGTTTAACCTTGTCACTGTCAGATGAGCAGCTCAGCTGCTGCTGTAATGGTTTTCTTATTGAAAGAGCAAGTCAAAATTTAATTAGCAATGCTATTCGGTACGCCAATAATGACATAGTCATTAAAACAGAGGTCAGCAATAAACAACTGTTTATCTCCGTTGCCGATGATGGCTGTGGTATAGCAGAGGCTGACAAAGACAATGTTTTTGATGCATTTACTCGCTTAGATGAAAGCAGGAATAAAAGCCAAGATAAACAACAAGGCGGTTTTGGTCTTGGGCTTGCTATTGTGAAACGAATTATGGAATGGCATAAGGGTTATTGTTTTGTAGAAAACTCTACTCTCGGTGGCGCCAAATTCACCCTAGTTATTGATATAAAATAACTAGGGTGCTTTATCTTGGTGCTTAGGTAATTAGGTATTAGTTACTAGATACTAGGTACTAGATACTAGGTACTAGGTACTAGATACTAGGTACTAGGTACTAGATACTAGATACTAGATACTAGGTATCCGGTATTCGGTATTCGGTATTCGGTATTCGGTATTCGGTATTCGGTATTCGCCAATGATAAAAAATACCAAGTAACATACCAACAAAAACTCATACTTAACTATTGGTCGAGTTCTTCACCAACAAAAGTGCTCATAACACTTTTATCATACTCATTTAACTTAAGGAAAAATTCGTTCATTGTTTCCTTAATATAGGAGACTTTAACAACTCGAATAACTGGCTCTTCGTCTAATACAGTACCTCTTACCGCAATACCAAGTAACTGGCCTTTGTTATTGAATACACCACCGCCACTCATGCCAGGGAGCGATTTAGCAGCCATTAAAAACTCAACAGACTCATCATAAGGAATACTTCCCTCTTCATCGCCGTTAAGCTGTAGTGCCAATATCATCGCTTCGGCGGCTTCATTTGTATAGATTTCACCAACAGATACAGCACCCAACGGATAATTTACACTATCTTGTGGATAACCAAGAACCAGAGCCACCTCACCAAGTACTGGACGATCCCATGTTTTAAGACTTAATGTTCTCGCTTTAGGGTCATACATTTCTAAGGGTATTGAAAGTTGCACTAGCTCAGGTCGAGGTGGCGCAAGGTCAAAATCAGGTTTAGCCGTTCGTTGATTATCAACTATACCAATAAAGAAATCGTCTGCAGGGAGTATCGAAGTATTGGTAACCTCAGCAGGAATTTTTGGATGATAAAGCGGGTGATCAGCAATATATTCCTTGCTCAAGTCCAACTCACCATCGCTATTAGCTAAGTGAGAAGAGACATAAATCCCATTCTGCATGTTATATAGATCAACAAAACTTTCATTTCTATCTTGCCAAGAATTAATATCATGCACATGATTAGCTGAAATATATAAACCTAAAGCATGTTTATTTTTTCTACTCCATACAACTTTACTGCCCGAGCGCAGTTTACCGACACTGCCTCTTACCTTATCTAACAACTCAACAAAGCTTTTGTCCTGATGTTGTAAAGCGTCATCTAATGGTATTAACTCTCCCGGTTCAATAGTACTAAGGTCAATGTTTTTACAGCTAAACAGCTCACTAATGCTTGAGTAAACATCCGGTGTTAATCGCTCGTTTTCACATAAAACAGTACTAATGGCTAAAGCACTATTGACTGGCTCACTATCAAAATAAATATAATTTAATTCAGCACCCGCCTGATAAGCAAGTCCCGTAGCGAGATTTTTATCATTTTCTTGATAGCTATAACTCGCAAAAAATGACGTGTTAAGCGAATAATTATCGACGATACACGTTCTAATTCCCTGCTGACTTGACGTTAATGTGGCATGACCACAATCGATAGCATTTTCTCCAGCTAAATTTTTCATCTGTTCTGAAAAGTCAGCCAAGGTGATGGCCAGATCTTTTTTATCCGCCAACTTGTCATCTGACTTGCAGCCAATAACAAAAAATACTGACAAAAAAACTATTAACATTAATCGCATATTACATCCTGTGTTGTTACTAAAGTTCACAACACTGTAACGCACAGTCGTGTTACAAAACGCTGTTACTTGTAACCCTGCATTGGTAAATGTTAATCAATGTAATCAGGCGTATAGGTAAATCGTTTACTTTTCAAGATAAGCGGCATAACTTGGCATACAGAATAAAAAATACCGCCATAGTTTGGTTAAGAAGTGGTTATTTATAAAGGTTTGAAAGTAATACTGACATTCGATATAAACGGTCGGTAAGGATTACTACATAAAAAATTAGAAAAAAGGGGGCTAACCACTGGTTCGCCCCCTTTTTTGATTAAATTTATCAAGCAAGTTAATTTCACTTAGCTTAACTCAATTCAACTCAGCTCAACCCAACTCAATTTAGCCCAGCTTAGCTTCGCACACCTTCAATATGTAAAGCCATTTCAACATGCGTTGATGCAGGACCTAAATCATAAGTAATGCCATAGTCAGTCAACTTCAAACTCACAGTACCTGAAAAACCGGCACGATAACCACCCCAAGGATCGTTACCCTCACCTATTTTAACAATAGGAAATGAAATTTCTTTAGTCACACCTTTTAAAGTAAATTTACCGGTAACCACAGCATTTTCATCATTAGAAAATTTAATACTTTCACTAGTAAACGTTGCCTTAGGAAAAGCACTTACATTAAGGAAATCCTTACCTTTTAAATGTTTATCACGATCGGCATGATTCGAGTCTAAACTAGTGGTATCAATTTCAATGGCTATTTTTGCATTATTTGGTGCTTTAGCGTCATAAGAGAAGTCACCATCAAAATGATTAAATCGCCCCAATAACCATGAGTAACCTAGATGTTTTATTTTAAATTGTACAAAAGCATGGGCGCCCTTAACATCTACTTTATAATCGGCAGCCTGTGCCGTGCTATTAGTGAAAGTGGTAATAGCAGAGAGTGCAATTAAGCTAGTTGCGAATAATATATTTTTCATAATAATGTCCTTTAAGTTCCTTTAGGGTTAATCTTTTTTTAATTTAAGTGTGTTTACTTTTCTTTATAATGAGCGTTTATACTAAGTATTAATAATGAAATACAATTGAGTGAATTAATTCAATACTTTTAACATGCGTATTAAGGTATTGTTTTTATTTATAAAGTGATGTTTCAAGGCCGCTAAACCATGCCCTGACGAAAGTATGACGAGTGTCCACGCTAAAATCTCGTGAATACTACCAGCGATATCTTCCTGATTTTCAACACTAAACGGTAATGCAGCAATTGATACCAGGCCAAAGACATCAATGGCTCGACCATCAGCAGTTGAAATTAGATAACCTGTTAACATTAAGGTCGCCATTAGTACATACAGCAACAAGTGCGCATAATGTGCAGCTTTCACTTCCACCTTAGTCGCATTACTCTCAGCATTTTCTGGCGTAACATTCACACTTCGCCAAAAAATTCTCACCATTAATATGACAGCTAAAAGTGCACCGCCACTTTTATGTAAATCGAGCGAGCCCTTATACCAAGCATCGTAATAAGTCAGTTCGATCATATAAAGCCCTAGACCAAACAATGCGAAAATAGCTATTGCCATAAACCAATGTAAAGCGATAGCTATCCAGCCATAAGCAGTCGATAAATTTTTTAACATAATATTCCTTTAACTATTTAGTGATTGTTTTAGTGACTCATTTGCCAATCACAAAATATTATCAAGTGTTCTACATAACAGTGCGTTTAACAGCCTCTTTTCAATATGGAAATAATAACCACTTCATAGCTATTAAAAAACAACGATAAATGCGAAACTATTGTGCATATATGCACAATAGGACGATTAGGATAACTACAGATGAAAGAAATAAGCTGGGATGATTATAAAATTGCTTATCAAGTCGCATTAGACGGTAGCTTAAGTCAAGCTGGAAAATCCTTAAGAATTAACCATGCGACTGTGCTTCGAAGAGTTAATCAGTTAGAGCAAGCATTAGAAATAAAACTTTTCATCCGCCACCAACGCGGTTATAAACTTACCGATGCAGGCCATGTATTAATGGATGAAATGCCTGAATTAATTGCAAATTTTGCTCGTGTAGAAAACCGTTTACACAATGTTGAAAAGGAAATAACTGGCGAGCTAAGGCTAACGACTATTAGTGCATATACCCCGGTATTAACGCCTCTATTACATGATTTTAGAGATCATTACCCAGCTATTCGGCTCAAATTACTTTCAAGCGATGACATCATTGCGTTAGATTCTGGTATAGCACATGTCTCTTTGCGAGTAGGACCATGTCCTGACGGTGTTGATCTTATCGTTAAAAGGTTAACTCAATTAAAAACGTCATATTATGCTCAACCTAGCTATATTGATAAATTTGGCTTACCTGATAACTTGACTCAATTAAATGCCCATTATTGGGCTTTACCCACCGCAGATAAATACCGCTTACCTTTTATACGTTTTATCGTTGATAAAATTGATAAAGAAAAAATCGTCTTTCAAAGTAACCTCTTTACTGACGTGCACCAAGCCGTAATTTCAGGCATGGCTATAGGCCCTTTAGGTGATCACCAAGCAGCTCTGTACCCAAGCTTAGTTAAAGTTAATTTAGATTTACCTGAATCTGAAGAAGCTATGTGGTTTGTTTACCACAAAGATTTAAAACACAGCTCAAGAGTAAAATGTTTTTATGACTTTTTAAAGAGTCGGTTGCAGTAATAAGTCTTTAGCAAGGGTAAATAAAGTCTAGTTCGTTGATTTAAATATAAACAAGTCACTATGGGGGGCGAATAGCTTTCTTTCTATAAACACTAATTATTTTAAAATAATCTACAGCAACTTTTTACCTTGCTTGAGTCCATAGTATGCACTGGTAAAACAAGTTGATGGTTAGACAATATATGCACATGACTTGTCATCAATACCCCTACATGAATAGCCACTTTATACTTTTTTATTGTATTTATTTAACCAAATAATATAGGCTTTCATATCGTCTTTACCGGCGAAAAATTCTTGGTTTTCTAGGCATTGAAACACCACGGAAGACATTGTTTGTCTCTGTTTAGGGGAGTTAAATCTGCTCTGCCCCTTTTTATTCACACTAAAAAATATCCATATTAAGACAAAAACAAGTAAAAACCCCGCCATTAATTAAGCCTCATAGATGAATAAATAAAAATTGCCAAAAACGTAAACGTTTTTGATTGTTAAAAGAAAATATTGCCGTTACAGTGTTGTGATTATAAATAAAGTTTAAAAACGAGTTATTCTACAAGCTCGTTATAAGTATTATCAAACTTCAGAGTAGTATTGATATCAAGGAGAGATACAATTAATAAATGTCTTACGAAAAAAAATAAAATATTAGCCGTATTAGTCGTGTCTCTTATCATCGCTATTAATATAATCTCATGGGCAAACGATACAACCCCAATCTATCGTCCACTTATCCAAGACATGCGGTTAGTTGACTCTGTAAAAATTTCTGATGTTTTAGATCAAGAGCGAATTAATTACTATGCAGATGTTAAAAATCACATGTTATATGTGAACCAAGAACAATCAGAGTTGGCTCGTGTGTCATTAGCTAAAATAGGTTTTGTTTTAGATTACCCTGAAATTGTTAAACATAATGACTTAAATAAAGCCTATGCTGTATTTATTAAGCAGCAGAAAGAATCTGAGGTGTCAGGGCCTATTTGGCAACAACTTTGGTTTCTTCGAGTTATAAAGTTGGCTATGGGTGCTCTAGTTGTAATTATTCTCATTTTATCGGTTGTTCGCCCTGCGTTAAAAGAGCTCATTTACGACGAAGAAGAAAAGTAATTCTAAGCTACTCAAGTCGGACACAAACAGTTGGTATGAATCATGATATCCGTTAAACATGAGTTTAAAGCTCGGAAGCAAAAGAGAATTATTTGCTCTGTTATATTTATGGTGTTTATGCTTCCTGCGCTTGCGATTCAACTTTATTATGAACCGATTTATTTGTTAGGGATCCGGACTGACATTGTTACGTTAGCTCTACAAGCTGCTGGCCTTATATTTGTTTTTCTTGGGCTTAAGTATTCTAAATGCCCATCCTGCAACCAAAATTCTGGAAGTGGTTGGAGCGTCATAAAGTGTAGTAAGTGTGGTGTTAAATTCACCTAACAATAAAGCAAAGTGTTAGGGTTAATGGAAAATATGGAGGTTGTAATTATTTATGGATAAAGCATTAGAGAACTTTCAAGTTAATAGTAATGGTGATTTTGATATATTCTGGCATAAATTATGTAAAGAAAATAATTGGTCATTATCTTTTTCAAAAAATGCATTTTATGAATATAAACGATTCATATATTTAGCCAAAATAAATGGCTGTAAAGTAGTTCCATCCAAAATAATTGATACGGTTTGGCATTTACATATGACTTTTACAAAGTCTTATTGGAATGAGCTTTGCCAAGAAATACTTCAAGAAGAATTTCATCATGTACCATCATCACAGGGGGAGAACGCCGAAATTTTAGATAATGAGTGTTATGAAAATACTAAAAAATTGTACAATAAGGAGTTTAGATGTATCCCTCCCTCGTTATATTGGCCCCTACCGAAAAAGCATAAAACTAAAAAGTTATTCTTAGGTATTGTTTCAATATCTTGTCTCACGTTATTAACGGCTTGTACCTCGTCTGTATTTAATGATATTGAACCAATTATAAAATGGGTAATAGGTATCTACGCCGTGTACAAAGTATTTAGTTGGCTTGGTGGTGGAAGTGGTGGTTCTGGTAGCGGATGTAGCAGTTCTGGTGGTAGCCATTGTTCTAGTAGCTGCGGCGGTAGTAGTTGTGGTGGAGGCGATTAACCTTATAAGAAGATAAACAGGGACACGTAACGCTTACTCGCTGCCCAGCCAAGTGTTTTAGCTAATTCCTTGGGTATTCACCCCATCGATAAAAACAATCATAATAACGATTGATTTTAAGGAAAATAATGACATTAATTTGTGAAACAGAGCGCCTCGCTGTAAGAAAACTGACCTTAGGTGACGCCGCTTTTATGCTTAAGTTACTTAATGAAGAGTCATTTATTCGTTATATAGCAGATAAGAATGTCCGTACTCTAAAGGATGCCGAAGATCATCTGCTCACTGGCCCAATAGGAAGTTATGATAAGCATGGTTTTGGTCTCTATATTGTCATTTTAAAAGATTCAACAACGCCAATTGGTGTTTGCGGTTTACTCAAACGTGATGAACTTCAACTCCCTGATTTAGGTTATGCTTTTTTACCAAGTTACTGTGGTAAAGGTTATGCGTTAGAGGCTGTTAAAGCAGTACTCAAACAAAGTATCACTGCTCACTCATTGCATACTATTTTAGCAATAACCTTGCCTGATAATTTAAGTTCAAATAAACTATTAACAAATGCAGGCTTTACCCTCGAAGGTATGATTGAACTTTATAACTCGCAAAATAATTTATATCAGTATTCATCCATTAAGCCGCAGAAATAAAACATTCTCAGCAAAACACTGCTAATAAGTCGCTATTTTAAGGAAAACTTTTTTGTCTAAAGTTATTTTACAAGGTCATATCATAGTACCGGATGCCGATTTAGCCGTGGTTAAAAAAGAGTTAGTTATTCACCAGAGGCTTACTCGGCTAGAAGTCGGTTGTTTACAATTTGACGTTTTTCAAGACCTTGCTAACGCGAATAAATTTAACGTTTATGAAGAGTTTGTCGATCAACAAGCCTTTAACAATCATCAATTGAGAGTTAAAAACTCTGATTGGGGAGTCGTGACTGTTAATGTCGAAAGGCACTATCAAATTTCAAATAACGACTAACGACTAACGACTAAATCGCATGAAAATTAACAACAGAGATAAGCAAGGTTAATGAAAGATTTGATCAACTTAATAAAGAGTGCTGTAAATGATGAACGAAAACGCCCCTTCTCGGTGTACTCGTCAATTAAAGAGCAACATTTACTGAATGTTCCGGTTGTGAAACCATTACTTATCGCGGTGCTTGATGGTAATAAAGAGTTAGGTAAAAATAACGATATAATCTGTAATACTGGAGATTTTATTTTTTTATCTGATAGCCCAGCCATTAACATGCGTAACATCCCCAAAGAAAAAGAATACTTTGCTTTGCTGATTGAGTTTGAATATCAAGATTTTGAGGATATGTCAGTAAATTCATTTAATAAAAAAAGTTATTGCTTAGGTGAAATCAACCTTATGCTAAAAAAATGCCTAGAGCAATTTGTCGAGTGGTCACTGTGGGCGCCTGAAGCATTATGGCCTTTACGAAGAAAAGAAATAATACGATTAATGTGTCATATGGGGCATGAAGAAATATTATCTATGGCTGCCAATCACAAAGTAGGCCAGAAAATTCATGCTATTTTATCTAAGAATCCCGCTGAAGAGTTAACTATGATGGATATTTGCCAGCAGCTTGCAATGAGTGAATCAACCCTACGACGTAAATTAAGCGTAGAAAATACCACAGTACAAAATATTAAAGATCAGGTAAAGCTGGGTTTAGGTTTGCACCTATTGCAAAGCTCTCACTACACTATTGCTTATATTGCCCAACAGTGTGGTTATCAGTCACAGTCTCGATTCACTAGTCGCTTTAAGAACCGTTTCGGGCTGACCCCTTCCGAGTTAAGAAAAACTAAAAAGACGGATTAAGGCGAAAACATGACGGTTTTAGTACTTTAATCTAGATAAAATCAGCATAGAATTAATTCTCACTAAAATGACATCAACTAAATGATATGACCTAAATAACGCATGACGAGTTATTTAATAAAAAACGACTAAATAAAGGATTTTAATTATGAACAAGTACAAATTTAAGTCACTGGCGTTACTTTCAGCTTTAGTATTAACTCTTTCAATACCAGCTTTTTCAGGCACATTAACCATCTCGAGCAAAGATATTACTGAAGGTGAGTTTATGTCTAAAGCGCAAGAGTTTAATGGTTTTGGCTGCTCAGGTGATGACTTATCACCACACCTAACATGGTCTGGCATACCTAAGGGAACAAAGAGTTTTGCCATTACTGCTTATGATCCTGATGCACCAACAGGAAGTGGCTGGTGGCACTGGCAAGTTGTGAATATTCCCAAGACAGTAACAGAATTAAATACCGGAGGCGGAAGCACAAAAGAAGCGCTTGCCCCACAAGGTAGTACACAGATAAAAAATGACTTCAGTGTCCGAGGTTTTGGTGGCGCTTGTCCACCTGTCGGCCATGGTATACATCATTATCGTTTCACCGTACATGCGCTTTCCGTAGAAAAGTTAACGTTACCAGAAGATGCTTCAGGCGCTTTAACGGGTTATATGATCAATGCAAATACAATAGAATCAAGTACTCTTGAGGCCTTGTATAAACGAGACTAGCCCCTTTTATACTCGAACGACGCAGTGTTATGTGAATTATATGAGTTATATGAGTTATTCAATAACACTCCTTTCCGTTCGCTTATCAGTAGGCATAAAAAAGGACACGATAAACGTGTCCCTTAATTTTTTTTCTAAATCTAGGTGTATTACCCTTTTAATTTAGTATCTAACTCTTCAATTTTTGCACGCCAAATAGCAGGACCAGTCACATGGGCCGACTCACCATAACTATCAACAGCAACGGTTACAGGCATGTCTTCAACTTCAAATTCATAAATTGCTTCCATTCCCATGTCTTCAAAAGCAACTACTTTGGCTTTTTTGATCGCTTTAGACACTAAGTAAGCCGCGCCGCCTACGGCCATTAAATACACTGATTTATGATTTTTAATGGTTTCAACCGTTGCCGCGCCACGTTCAGCTTTACCAATGGTGCCTAACAAACCTGTTTCAGCTAACATCATTTCAGTAAACTTATCCATGCGTGTTGCTGTCGTTGGACCTGCAGGACCTACTGCTTCATCACCAATAGCATCCACAGGACCTACGTAATAAATAAATTTATCGGTGAAATCTACCGGGAGTTTTTCACCTTTAGCTAACATGTCTTGAATACGTTTATGCGCCGCATCACGACCGGTTAAAATAGTACCGCTTAATAAGACTGTTTCACCGGTTTTCCAGCTGCTAACATCGGCTTTTTTCAAGTCGTCAACATTTACACGTCGAACATCTTCACCAACTTCCCAAGTAATTTCTGGCCATTCTTCTAACTTAGGTGGTGTTAAGTCTGCTGGGCCTGAGCCATCGAGATGAAAATGTACATGGCGTGTTGCCGCACAATTTGGGATCATCACTACAGGTTTAGATGCCGCATGGGTTGGCACTGAGTTAATTTTAATATCAACAACCGTCGTTAAACCGCCTAAACCTTGTGCGCCGATACCTAGTTTATTTACTTTTTCATAAATTTCTAAACGTAATTTTTCTTCAGCTGTTTCTGCGCCTTTATCAATTAAGTCTTGAATATTTACCGGATCCATTAAACTTTCTTTTGCTAATACGCCCGCTTTTTCAGCCGTACCACCAATACCTATACCAAGCATGCCTGGTGGACACCAACCTGCCCCCATTGTTGGTAGTGTTTTAACGACCCAATCAGCGATAGAGTCACTTGGATTTAACATCACCATTTTAGATTTATTCTCACTACCGCCACCTTTAGCCGCAATCATCACTTCAATACCTGCGCCGGCAACCATATCTATGTGCACAACTGACGGAGTATTATCTTTAGTATTGATGCGCTTGCCTGCTGGGTCTTTGACGATAGAGGCACGTAATGGGTTATCTGGATTTAAATATGCACGGCGTGTGCCTTCATCAACCATTTGTTGCACTGTCATGTCAGTGTTATCCCACTGCACAGCCATGCCCACTTTAACAAAACAAGTAACGATTCCGGTATCTTGGCAGATAGGGCGTTTACCTGTTGCTGACATACGTGAATTAATTAAAATTTGTGCAATAGCATCTTTTGCTGCTGTACTTTCTTCTTTGTTATACGCTTTTTCAAGTGCTTGAATAAAATCAAGTGGATGATAATAAGAAATATACTGTAATGCATCTTCAATGCTATCAATTAAGTCTTGCTGTTTAATTACTTTACTCGGGGTATTATTAGATGTGGCCATAGTGCTCTCTATTAGCTTTTACTGTAAATATGATTAGGTACAGTTTAAAATACGGTTTAAAATACTTACCTTTAATAATAACCTGCTATTGAATGTCCGGCTAGTCTCTTATTGCGGATAACAAACATTTAGTTAGCGAATAATCAGAGTAACTTACATCTTGCCTCAGAACACTTTCCCCTTATCTATCACAGCTGAAATATTGCCTTTAGCCACCAAGACTTGCCCAGCAGAACTTTTTGCCTTTTTGGCCGATAATCCATGGGCGATGTGGTTAGATTCTTGTGAGAGCAATCATGTTGATAGTCGCTTTGATATTATGGTTTGGCAAGCTGATGCGACCTTAACCACGTTAGGGAAAAATACTCATATAAAACGAAGTACAAACTCGCCTATTGAAGTGAGTCAAGAAGACCCGTTAACGTTATTAAAAAACTTACAAGCCGAAATGGTTGGGACAACAAAAGTCCCCCATCGCTTTTTACCTTTTATTGGCGGCGCCTTAGGCTATTTTTCTTATGATTTAGGCCGACGTTTTGAGAAGCTGCCCGTAAAGGCAGAGCAAGATATAGATTTACCTGATATGGCAATAGGCATTTATAGCCAAGCAGTTATTTATGATAATAAAACTGCGCATTATTATCTCGTTTGCCCGCAAGAAAAACGTAATAATATTGAAGTATGGTTACAAAAAAAACTTGCCGAAGGTAACGTTAATCACACGGTATCAAACACTGTATCAAACAAGGTAGACTTTTCATTATTGCAACCTTGGCAAGCCAATATGGATAAAGCAAGTTACTTTGAAAAGTTTGCACAGGTGCAAGAATATTTACTCTCGGGGGATTGTTATCAAATTAACTTAGCCCAACGTTTCACCACACAATACCAAGGTGATGAGTTTCAAGCCTATTTAGCGCTAAGAGCGGCTAACCAAGCGCCCTTCTCTGCTTTTATACGTTTGAATAACGCCGCTATATTAAGTATTTCTCCGGAACGTTTTTTACAATGTCACCAAGGTAACGTGCAAAGTAAGCCTATTAAAGGAACGCAACCAAGAAGTGATAATCCTGAACAAGATAAAGAAAATGCCCGAATTTTAGCAGCATCCACAAAAGACCGAGCAGAAAACTTAATGATTGTTGATTTGCTGCGTAACGATATCAGTAAATCTTGTATCGCGGGCTCGGTTAAAGTACCAAAACTTTTTGATATTGAAAGCTTTCCCGCTGTTCATCATTTAGTCAGCACCGTAGAAGGCAAATTATCTGAAGAAAAAAACACGACTGATTTATTACGCAGTGCGTTTCCTGGTGGCTCTATTACTGGTGCTCCGAAAATACGTGCCATGGAAATAATTGAAGAATTAGAGCCACACAGGCGTAGTGTCTATTGCGGTTCAATTGGTTATATCTCTCGCTGTGGTACTATGGATACCAGTATTACTATTCGCACCTTAGTATGTGAAGACAGTCCTGCTACTCAAGCAAAAAATATCCACTGCTGGGCTGGTGGCGGATTAGTAGCAGACTCTACTGCAGCAAGTGAGTATCAGGAAACCTTTGATAAGGTCAATTGCATATTGCCGATACTCAGCAAGCTTAATTCAACTTTTAAGACAAGTACTTAAGACAAAAATTGAAGCCAATCACTTAAGGCTATTATTAAGACTACTCTTAAGCTAAGACTTAAGAAAAACAGGAGTAAATACATGACCAAAGATGAATTTTTACTACGTTTTTCTTTACAGACGTTAACGCCATCAAGCCATAATTATTTTCATCACCAAACGCTGAAATCAGCAGCGGTGTTAATAGGGTTAGTTGAAACCGAAAACTCAGGCTTGCAAGTATTATTGACCAAACGTGCAAGTCATTTAAAACATCACCCTTCCCAAATCAGTTTCCCCGGTGGTAAAGCAGAACAAGAAGATGGCTCTTTAACAATTACCGCGCTAAGAGAGGCACAAGAAGAAATTGGTTTGGCAAGTCATGCGGTAAACGTTATTGGACAGCTGCCTGCTTATCAAACGATTAGCGGCTATCAGGTTACCCCTATTATTGCTATTGTTGCCAAAGATCAGCAGTATTCGATGGATCCTAATGAGGTATCTGAAATATTTCAGGTGCCACTACAACATTTTCTCAATTCCCACGAGCACCATATTATTGTTGCCAATAAAAATGGCCGACAACATAATGTGCACTTTATGCCCTACAAGCATTACAATATATGGGGTGCAACAGCATCTATGCTTAAAGACCTCATCAATCAACTAAACTAATCTATAATTAATTTATGCGTTAACATTGTTAGTTTGACTCGAAAACATGCCTTTTATTATAACTTAGCGCATTATTTTGTTTCTCAAACTGATAACTTTCAGCTAAAATTACCGACAATAATTCTTATAATTACTGCAACAAGCAAAATAAATTCGGAAATGACTTATGATTAGTGTATTTGATATGTTCTCTATTGGTATTGGCCCTTCTAGCTCCCATACTGTTGGTCCGATGAAAGCTGCTAAGCTTTTTGTCGATGCCTTAGCTGAGCAACAGCCATTATCTGAAATAAGTAGAGTAAAATGTGAATTATTTGGATCTTTAGGCCAAACGGGTATAGGCCATGGCACGGGTAAAGCCGTTATTTTGGGGTTATGGGGCGAAACACCTGAAGATATTGCCGTTGAATCTATTGATCGTATTTTAGCCAATGTTATCAACTCACAAAAAATAAAATTACACGGCAGTCAAGAAGTCGACTTCCCTAAAGATGACGCCATTATTTATCATCGTAAAAAAACCTTACCTGCTCATGCCAATGCCATGACCTTGTATGCTTATCAAGGTGATACTTTAGTACTAGAACAAACATATTATTCTATCGGGGGTGGTTTTATAGTTGAAGCATGTGATTTTGAGCAAGAAAAAGATAAAGCGCTTTCTTTACACGCGAATATAAAACGTCCGCATATTTTCAGTACCGGTGATGAATTATTATCTTTAGCAAGTACAAAAGGCCTAAGTTTTAGCACTATCATGATGGACAACGAAAAATGTCTAAACGATGAAGTCACTATTCGCGCTAAACTTGTCACTATTTGGCAAGCAATGAAAAGTAGTGTCGATCGCGGGATAGCGACTGAAGGTATTTTACCCGGTGGACTAAAAGTGAATCGTCGCGCGCGTGCGCTACACCGTACCTTAATGGTAGAAAAATCTAGCGATCCATTGACTGCAATGGATTGGGTTAACTTATTTGCCATGGCGGTAAATGAAGAAAATGCCGCAGGAAGCCGTGTGGTTACCGCGCCGACAAATGGTGCTGCGGGCATTATTCCTGCGGTATTATGTTACTACGATAAATTTGTGAAACCTGTGAGTGATGACGATTGTATTCGTTACTTACTTACCGCTGCAGCAATTGGTATTTTATATAAAACTAATGCCTCTATATCTGGTGCTGAAGTGGGCTGCCAAGGCGAAGTGGGAGTTGCTTGTTCTATGGCTGCAGGTGCTTTAACTGAAATTTTGGGCGGCAGTCCATTACAAGTAGAAAATGCGGCTGAAATAGGTATGGAGCATAACTTAGGTTTAACCTGTGATCCTGTTGGTGGTTTAGTGCAAGTACCTTGTATCGAACGTAATGCTATGGGCTCAGTCAAAGCAATTAATGCCTCACGTCTTGCGCTTCGTGGTACAGGAACACAGAAAGTCTCTTTAGATAAAGTGATCAAAACTATGTGGGAAACGGGCAATGATATGAAAACCAAATATAAAGAAACCTCTCGTGGTGGTTTAGCGGTAAATATTATTGAGTGTTAACTGGCTGCCTAACTTTTAAATTAACGCTATTTGCCAAATAAAAATCCAGACAACAAAGAGTTGTCTGGGTTTTATTCTTAAAAAATAAAAGATAAAAGATAAAAAAGTAATGTTAAATTTACTCACAATAATGTCAGATAAACTTACACATGCCATTACCTAATAATTCACTTGGTCTTTTTATATAATCATAACGACTATAAAATTCTTCTTTACCCTTAGCAGCAAGCAAACCAATAGTAGAGCCCTTTTTTGCTACCTTGGCTAAGTAATCCTCAATATTATTCATTAAAACATTACCGATACCTTGCTTTTGATAGGTGGGGTCAACAACGACATCCTGAATATAGAAGTACATAGCACCGTCCCCCACGACACGTCCCATGCCAATAAGGCTAAGTTCATCGTGGATAACAACATGAAATAAGGAGTTATCTAAGCTCTTTTGGACCATGTCAGCATCAGCAGTTCCCCAACCAATTTTCTTTCTCAATTCGGTAAACTCTGCCACAGAAGGGCTTTCTAACTTGATGAGATATTTATTTATGCGCTTACTTTCAAAAGTCCCACTACATTTCTCTATCATTCAAAAAATATCCTGTTGCGATCATTAAGTTAAAATTATAAACCTATAGCCGTTTAACTTAAAAGTACTGGTTTCAATAAACTTAAAAGCTCCAATAAGTAAACCTTACTGGAGCTTTGTTTGTTCGCTATTCTACTCTTAACTAGAGCTAAAAGCTGAAATCGCTAAAAGTACTAAAAGTTATATTGATAACCCACAGAAACAGTTAACGGCTTGCCCACCATCACCGAACCATGTACACGAGTAGTCATATACGTTTCATCCAATAAATTGTCGACGTTAAAACGAAGCTGCTGATTTTTAGCAATATCATAATTGGCAACAAAATCTACCACAGTATGAGCATCAATGTTTTCGTCACTTGCGCCAGTACCCGCTTCACTGCGCATTTCCCCATTATAACGAACTAATATGTTAGTGCGCCATTTATCACCCGTTAAGCCAACCACAAATTGCAATTGGTTTTCAGGTACATAAGGAAATTCATCACCGGCTTCAACATCATCCCAAAAGTCTGATTCAAAACTATTCAAAAATTCAGTTTGTGTATGGGTAAAAGTTAAATCAATCGGCATGGAAATATCTCCAAAATCAAATGCATAACCGGCTTTCAACTCGAGACCAGAGATTTCAACCTCACCAGCATTATATTGCTCACCAATATTGTCATCATCACAGTTTTGACTAGCGGTACAGTTACCGTGCATATTGTCATAATCAGATAAGAACAATAGTGCTTCAGCGTTAAAGGCATTTTTTGCATACCTTGCACCTAATTCATAGTTAATGCTTTCTTCGTTAGTCGCCTCTTCATTACCGGGTGATGGTGGCGCGAAACCTTTTTGCACACCGCCAAGTAAAACAAGATCATCGGTTAAATGATAAGTCAGTGCCAGTGAAGGCAACAAAACATCGAGTTTGTTTTTCTTCGTTTTCGGTGTTGCTAAGCGATCGGGGTCTTTTTTACCCCAATCTTTACGTTCAATAGTCATGTCTTCATAACGTAAACCTGCATTCACGACAAACTTACCAATAGTCCATTCATCATGAACAAATAACGCTAAGGCTGTCGCGCTATCAACTCGGTTTGAATCTGTGCCCGGCTGACCTGCACTCGTCAAGGTCATGTTATAAGCCGAGTCAAGTTCATACTTATCAACCCACTGATAACGCTCCATTTCATCTTGATGGTAACGCAGTCCAAATTTAAGTTGGTGACTATTAAAGTCCGCATCTAAAACAGTTTGAATGCCTTGCGATAAATAATCACGGTTATTGGCTTTTACTTGGGTATACAATTCGTCAGTAAGCCCTTGATCATAATCAGAAGCAAGTTGAGAGCCCTTACTAAGTTTCTGGTAAACAATCGATGAGTTGCCCTCTTCATCCGTAACCATTTCACCCACCTTACTGGTTTTATACCAGTTTCGGCTAAAATCATTATGATAAACGGTAGTTCCTAAGTTGAAGCGATTTGATAACGTTATCGCATGGCTTAGCTGTAGTTGCAGGTGCTCTGTCGACATATTATCTTTTTGTGATGCTGAATAACGGCTGTAAGGGTCTGAGTTAAAGTCTGCCTCTGTTAAGCCCATGTAAGTATCATCTGACTCTTCATCTGAATATTTCACTTTAAATTCAAGTTCTTGATAAAAAGTTGCATTGTCATCAGTGTTATAACGCACTTTAGCCAAGATATCATTTTTTACAAATCCGGTGTCTTGATCGCTGTGGTTTATCTCTTTATAACCATCAGCTTGGTAGCGAAAAACTTCAACTACTGAACTAAGGTTTTCACCTTTACCGCCAACGACTCCGTGTACTTTAGCAAAACCATCTTGCCCAGCTTGCAGACTAACCTGCCCAGCTAAATCTTCTTCTGGAATTTGACGAGAGACCATATTAATCACACCACCGGTAGTGCGTGGACCATACATAGCACTCGAAGTCCCCTTAAGCACTTCAACTTGTTGCATGCGACCAGCGGTTGGAAAGTAATAAGCCGCAGGTGCAGCATAAGGGGCTGGAGCCGCTAAAACGCCATCTTCCATGATAGTAATTTTTTCACTACGGTTTTGTCCAGTACCACGCATACCAATATTAGCGCGTAAACCATAACCATCTTCTTCTAAAACATAAACACCGGGAATAGAAGTTAAGGTGCGCATAATATCGGTATAATCAAACTTATCTAAATCAGCTTGATCAAGCTGATGAGCACTGCCGGGGGTACTATTAACAGCACTGCTGTTACCAAAAATTGTAAATTTCTCATCAACAGAAGTGTTATTTGAGGTGTCATCAGCAAAAGCGTTTGCCGAAAGACTACTAGCAATAACCAAACTTAGTATTGTTGGTTTAAAAGGATTAAAGGGCTTAATTAACAAAATTGACTCCAAGGATTTATTGAATGTATATGTTGAATATTTATGTTGAATACTTATATTGCGCGCATTAAATCACGACGATTAATGCGAATCAATAGCATTCGTAACAAGATTACAATCTATTACATTTACCCGCACACTTAACATATGATGACTTTCTTTAATAAAAAATGACTTATTCTTACATAGGAAATAGCCCGGTAATTTTACTTAGCGCGCTTAAATGACAGTGTTGACCGTGTTTTTATCGAAACAGACACCTCAAAATATATGGAGATAACCAAAGGTGCCTCTTCTTCACTTTATGGAGTCGATGCCTCAGGTGGCATTTTCGTGTTTACCCGAAAAAATGTGTCAGACTAGTTATAATAGTGCTGGTCACAAAGAGAAGTAGAGCTCAGCTAATGTTACCGGATCTGGCCGAAGTTTGTCAGTATCAATACGTTACGGTTTCTAAGCAAGTATTGGAATAGATACTAAAAATTTAAGGGTTAAGGGTTAAGGGTTAAGGGTTAAAGTATTTTCAATACAAAAAAAACCGAACATAAAATATGTTCGGTTTTTTTATTTCTTATTTCTTATTTCTTATTTCTTATTTCTTGATTATGAGTAGCTAATTTGTACTCGTGCTTAGCTATTAAACGGCAAATGGGTATTTTATTGCTTCATGGCATTGATAACCTTCAACTTTAAAGTCATCCATGGTTACCCAAGTTTCTAAGTCTTCTAATGATTTAATATCAGGGTTAATGATCAACCTAGGTAATGGCAAAGGCTCTCGCTTAAGCTGAACTTCTTTCATTAAAGATAACTGGTCTTCATAAATATGAGCATTAACAATTTTATGGTAAGCCATACCAGCTTTTTTACCCGTAATTTGCGCCATAATAGCCAAAAAGAAGAAGACTTGTACCTGATTAAAATTCAAGCCCAGCGGTACATCACACGACCGTTGAAAACTGGTCAAATGTAAGGTATCACCAAGCAGTGAAAAATTATGGGTGTGCATACAAGGACGTAAACAACCCAGTTCAAACTCACCGGGGTTATAAAAGGTCAAGATTTCAGCACGATCATCAATACCATTTTTTAGGTTATCAACAATTTTTTTCAGCTGGTCAATTGTGCCGCCATCAGGCTTTGCCCAACTACGACCTTGAATTCCGTAAACACGACCCATGTCATCTTCACCTTTACGGTGCGGATTATTCAACCAAGATTCGTTTAAGTTAGCGTTAGCATCCCAAGTTTTGGTTCCTAGTTTACGAAAGTCATTAGCATTATCATAACCTCGTATATAACCAATAAATTCAGCAATAGCTGATTTAAAGAAGCTTTTACGCGTTGTGATCATCGGAAATTCATTATTGCCAACATTGTATTCCAAATCAGCATTAATCACAGTTAAACAACGTTTACCTGTGCGTTCATTTTCAACCCAGCTGCCTTGCTCAACAATACGTTGGCATAAATCTAAATAAGCGCGCATTAGCTATTCCCCTTTGCTTTCTCTTTTGTTGATTTTTTAGCTTTATTTAACGTATTACTGTTAGCACCGCTAATCGCTTCTTTTTGCTGTTGGTTATAACCCCAATAAATAATGAACAGACCAATGAGTATCATTGGAATACTTAATATTTGTCCTTTAGAAATAAAAGAGAAGTACAAGCCTAAATGCGCATCAGGTTCACGGAAAAATTCAACAATACTTCTAAAAACACCATAGCCAATTAAAAAAGTACCTGAAGCCAAGCCCAAACTACGCGGTTTACGCGTAATAACATAGAGAATAATAAACAGTACTACGCCTTCAAGAAAGAACTCATAAAGTTGAGAAGCATGTCGTGGTACTTGCAAAGGATCTGTAGGGAAAACCATAGCCCATGGTACATCGGTTTGTCGGCCCCATAATTCAGCATTGATAAAGTTACCTAAACGTCCCATGCCTAAACCAATGGGTACCAATGGTACGACAAAATCACCGACGGCTAAGAAAGATTTTTGTGTTTTACGTGCAAAAATAAAGACCGCTAATATAACGCCAAGCAATCCCCCATGGAAGGACATGCCACCTTGCCATATTTGTAGTAAATACAAAGGATCCGTGAGGAAGTAATCAAACTGGTAAAAAAGTACATAACCTACTCGACCACCTAAAATGACACCAAGGAAACTGTAAAATAACAAATCACTGACTTGCTCTCGTGTCCACAAACCATTACTGCGATCTGCCGCTTTATTGGCCATAAACATCGCGGCTAAAAAACCAATTAAGTACATAGTACCGTACCATCGTAATGAGACCGGCCCTATACTGAAAATAATAGGGTCTATTACGGGGAATTGTAAAAATTGCGTTGTCATTATGTTCCTATAACGAAGTATTTATTTAAGTAAATATTACTAAGTGAGTGTTATTAATTGATTCTGACTTAGTAATATAAAAAGTCGTTGTGCCTAAATTTCCGCTTATTATACTAACTTTATCAAGACGAAAGCATCTTTATTGCCACAAGAATAAGAAATACTGCGAAAAATTTCTTAAGTGCTTTAATGGGTAGTTTGGTAACATATTTAACCCCTAAAGGTGCAAAGAGTGCTGAACTAATAACAATCCCCATTAAAGCAGGTAAATAAATATAACCTAAGCTCCATAAAGGTAAGTTAGCTTGGCTTAACCCGGTAATGATATAACCAAGTGAGCCAAATAAAGCGACCATAACCCCGCAAACTGTGGCTATGCCTATCACTTTGCGCATGCTCAAACCAAAATAGGTTAACGTAGGAACTAAAATAGCGCCACCGGCAATCCCCATTAAACTGGCAATAATACCCGTTATCCCACCAATTAATTGCAATAAAAGTGTTGATGGCAGTTCACGTTCTTTAGTAGAAGAAATTGACAACAACATGTATAGCGCCAACATCAGCACCATAAAAGCAAAAAAGTTAGTTAATGTTTGCGTTGATAAATTGTCAGCAATAAAGGCGCCAAGTAACGCGCCAATTCCAACAACTAACATCAATGGTTTGGCCAATGACCAATCGATGTTTTTATTGTGATGATGGGCTAAAGCGGCACTAGAAGAGGTAATAACAATGGCACCAAGCGAGGTAGCTAAAGCAATAGGCATGACTATGTCGCCATTAATGCCCAACAAGGGTAATAAATACACTAACGCTGGCACAATAATCAAGCCACCGCCAATACCAAGTAACCCCGCTAAAAAACCAACAAGACTGCCAAGGGCGATACAACTAAGGAAGACAATAAAAAGTAAAGTCATGTTAAAAACCTGCGCGAATAAAGCTGCCTAGTCCTAAGCTTTCTAGTTGTTCATTTAAATAACTGTGTACTTGTTTAGTGGTATCTAAGGTTAAAACATGCGCTAAAATTAACTGTGTTTGTTCAAACTCAACATGCCTAATTACCCACTTAATTCGAGGGACATTATGGCCATTCATACTTAATTTATCATATCCCATTGCAAGTAAAAGAATGGCACCTGCAGGCTCTGAAGCGAGTTCACCGCATAAACTAATCGGTGTTAAATACTTATCTGCTTGTCGAGCAATACTATTTAAAGCATTTAATACTGCCGGATGAAATGCATCATACAAGTTAGCAACTTGGCTATTATTTCTATCTACTGCTAATAAATACTGCGTTAAATCATTACTGCCAACAGAGAAGAAGTCGACTCGTTTAGCTAATGCTTCCATTTGAAAAATAACCGACGGAACTTCCAACATAATACCAATTTTAGGACGTGTTAACTGTGCTGAAATCAGCTCAGCTTTAGCGTCTGCACTATCCGGGTTAATAGTTGAACTTACCTTAGCTAAATCAGCTTTTATATCGGTTTTGAGTTCTGATTTCAATTCAAAAAATGCCTGATTGATCAGACGGATTGATTCATCAACTTCCTCAATACTCGAAATCATTGGTAACATAATTTCTAAGTTATTCAATCCTTGATTAGCACGTAACATGGCACGTATTTGCACAAGGAATATCTCGGGGTGGTCTAAGGTAATTCGAATACCACGCCAGCCTAAAAAGGGATTTTCTTCATTGATAGGAAAATAAGGTAATGACTTATCACCACCAACGTCTAACGTACGCATGGTAACGCCATGTGTTGGAAACACTTGTAAAACTTTACGATAAAGCTGTGTCTGTTCAAGCTCAGACGGAAAGCAGTGGCGATTCATAAAAGGAATTTCTGTACGATATAAGCCAATACCTAGCGCACCAAGCTGCGCACTATGTTCAAAACCGGCTGATAAACCGGCATTCAGTTGTAATTCAATCGCACGGCCATCTCGAGTAATAGAAGGTAGAGAAACCGCTTTTAATACTTTGTCTGTTAACGCTTTTTCTTGACTGAGCAGATACTTATATTCATTTCTCAAAGATTCACTAGGATTAATAAATAATTCACCACTATAACCATCAATAATTGTTTGCTGCTGGTGTAACTGGCTCAGTACTGCTGAGTTCACTCCCATTATGGCAGGTAAGCCTAATGATCTTGCTAATATGGCCGCATGAGAATTATTAGATCCGGATAAAGAAATAATTCCTTGCAAACCTTGATGCTGATATTGCGCAACCATAGAAGCGGTTACATCTTGCGCTAGCAAAATAAATTGCTCTGGCAGGCTCAACTCTTCTTTAGCTTGTTGCTGAAGGTTCACCAACAAACGTGTACCTAAATCACGTATATCACTCGCCCGCTCTTGCAAGTAACTATCGTCTATCGCTTCAAACTGTTTAATGTAATGTTCAATAACTAATTTTAATGCGCTATCTGCACGCCAGCCTTGTACTATTTTTTCAGTGACTTCTTGTCCTAAATTGGCTTGGTCAAGCAACTGTTTATAAACGTCAAAAATGGCTAAACTGTCTGAATCAATTAAGTTACTTAACTTATTACTTAAATTTTCAAAATCTTGCCTGGTTTTATCTACTGCTTGTTCAAAGCGCAATAATTGTCTTTTTGCATCTGATGATTTTTTTAACGAGACAGCGGCTAAATCAGCTTGTGGCTGACAAACGAAGATAGTACTTAACGCAATACCTGGTGCACCAGCAATTCCCTGTAATTGAGCAAGTTTTTGGGTATTATTCTGTTGATGATCCAGCAGACTTTTTATTTCAGCACTCGCCAATACTCCCGCTAATTGGGCCGATAAAGTAACGAGAAAGGCTTCATCATTTTGGGTGAAAAAGCGAGACTCTTTTTGTTGTATAGATAAAATACCAATAACTTTGCGCTGGTGGATGATAGGCGTACCTAAAAAGGCATTAAAGTCATCTTCTTGAACTTCAGGCGCATGAATATACTCTTGATGAGCTTGGGCATTAGCAATATTAAGCGGTTCTTCACGCTGACCAACCAAACCGACTAAGCCTTCAGAAAAACCCACACACGTCTGGCCAAGAGACGTTTTAGCTAAACCATCTGACGCCATCAATAAAAAATGCTGCTGTTGATAGTCGGCAAGATAAATAGAACAACAATCTGTTTTTAGCGCTTTTTTAACATGATTCACCATACAGCCAAGTGCATTATTTAGTTCAGAATTTTGACTGAACTCTAAAACAATCTGGCGTAAAGTTGTTAACATACCATCCCTAAATATCAGCGTAAAAATATAAGCGTAAAAATATAAGCGTAAAAATAAAATGGCCCACAATAAAGTAGGCCATTCAATCTATTTAAAATATCATAGTAATAATCACGTAACTAACGACTAAGCTCGCCGCTTACGATGTTCTGGACGTCTTTCATAAGAAAAAGCTAACGCATTAGCGGCAAACTCTTTCATTACTTTACGATATACCTCACGTTTGAAAGACACTACCTGTCTAACAGGGTACCAGTAGCTTACCCATCGCCAATCATCAAATTCAGGATGCGAGCTGTGCAGTAAATCTACAGATGATTCCGCAGCAGTTAACTTTAATAAAAACCACTTCTGCTTTTGCCCTATACAAACGGGTTTAGAATCATGCCTGATGTAACGTTTTGGTAATTTGTATTTTAGCCAATGTTTAGTTGAAGCAATAATTTTTACATGTTCAGGTTTTAAACCAACTTCTTCATGTAACTCTCGATACATGGTTTGTTCAGCCGTTTCCCCTTCATCAACACCGCCTTGCGGATATTGCCATGAATGTTGCCCAAACCTTCTTGCCCAAAATACTTGTCCCCTGTCATTGATTATTACTATGCCGACGTTGGCGCGATAGCCTTCGGCATCGATCACAGGAACTCCTGACAACTATTAAATACTTGTCTCAATTCAACCATATTAAGGACAACTGAGCAAACTATTACTTCGATTTTTTAACAAATTATCCCAGAATAACTCTGAAAATTAGTAAGTTGATGTGTCATTCGACATCGGTCTCACCACTAATGTACCCCTTATCCATTCAACCACAGCATAAAATAACGACAGCTGAGCAAACAATTACTTCGGTTTTTTAACAAATCACCCCAGAATAACGCCGAAAATTAGTAAGTTGATGTGTCATTTGTGTCATTTGCGTCATTAGTAGGCGACCTCAGCACTAAATGCTCCTTATCCATTCAATCAAACGTCAATTAACGGCATAAATTAACGATATTTAAGCAAACGATTACTTTGATTTTTTTTGTGATTCGTCTGATAATAATCTCAAGCTTAATAACTAAAAACACCAACCTGTTGTCTTTATGAACATACCCTCCTCTGAACAAGAATTATTAGAAAGAGCACAGAACTTAGCGGGTTTAACCCTAGGTGAGATCGCGCAAAAGTCGGGTATTAGCATACCTAAAGATTTAAAGCGTAATAAGGGTTGGATAGGTTTGTTATTTGAACATGTACTAGGTGCTAGCGCAGGTTCAAGGCCTGAACCCGACTTCCCTCAACTTGGTATTGAGTTAAAATCTCTGCCGATAAATGAACAAGCTAAACCCCTTGAGACAACTTTTGTTAGCGTGGCACCATTAAAGGGACTAACCGGAGTTACGTGGCAAAACTGCTATGTTCGTAAAAAGTTAGCTAAAGTGCTTTGGGTTCCTGTAATAACCCCAAAAAATCTCCCTTTAGCTGAACGCTTAGTGGGTAGCCCTTTTCTATGGTCGCCCAACACAGAAGAGGAAAGTTTACTTGCACAAGACTGGCAAGAACTCACTGATATGATTGTTTTAGGTGAAGTTGAGAATATTCACGGTAAACACGGGCAAGTAATGCAATTAAGGCCAAAAGCTGCGAACAGCCAAGCTAAAACGCAGGCTTTTGATAAACACGGTAAACCTTTTATGACTTTACCGCGTGGTTTTTATTTGAAGATTAACTTTACCCAAGCATTATTACATCGGTACTTGCGCATTGATTAGTTCACTTATTGCTTGTAATTTAAGTAGCGTAATTGCAAAAATCACAGTGATAATACTTTGATTTCTTGGCTTATCGTAACGCTCTTTCCTGCAAGTAAAGGCTGCCATTTGCTGTTAGCCGCCTCTAAGCAGACAAAACTTTGTTCACCATTTTCATGAATATCAGCCATGTTATTGGCAAGTTCAGCACCAGGATTCCATAAAACCCACTGAGAGCAACCTAGGCTACTGATCTCAACCTGTCGTTGCCAGCTTTTATCAATCATAACAACTGTGCTACTTTGAATGTCTGGACTTGGAATATGATATTCTCGGTCAATAGGCCCAACACAGCTCACTGAGTTGTTTTGATAATCAGCTTTAGCTGTTAATTTATCATCAAAATCACAGCCCGTTAGTGCATCAATCGTTATATTTTCAGGATTGCTAACACGAAAATAACTATGTAAAGCACCTGAGTATTGCGCGTCTTCCTTAGATAAATTAGTCATAGTTAAACTTTGTTTAAACGTTCTGCCAAACACTAATGTTTGCTCTAATTTAAAGGCGTTAGGCCATAATTTATGCTTATTTTCACCTTGAAAAATTAGTACTACGGCAACTTCAGTTTCATTTGCTTTAATACTTTTTATTTGCCAATTAACTTCTCTCGCAAAACCATGGTTGGTACTAGGTGCGGTATCTGTTGCCTTATCATTAGCGCCAAACCAAGGCCAACATAGAGGAATTCCACCACGAATAGCTTTACCTTGTTGATAATAAGCCGTTTCACTTAACCAAAAAACATCATATTCATTCTTTTTTGGCTCAATGCAATTATTATTTGAGGTGCTACGTGAAGTAAAGCTTGGTTGATAACTTAATACTTGGCCTCCGTAGAGGCTCACTTTAGCTTGGCAGTTCTGATGACTTATCTCTAAAAGATCGAAATTTTCAACAAGGTTTATTTGACTGACTTTAGCAAAGTCATTAGATAGTAAGAGGTTGGTCATAAAAGTAAATAAAGTATTGAAAGAGCATTAACTAGAGTGTAAAAAAAAACGACGCTGTTTGCTAGGATAAAATGTTTGCTCAAGACAAACATTTTATCGATAGAAAGTTAACGACTACCAGTTTTTACCTAAAGATATAAACATAGTATGTTCACCATCATTAGTAAAACCGATACCAAAAACCGCCGGTCCAAAGCTGGTGTCCGTGCCTAAATACAGACCGCTTGAGCTAATTAAATCATCAACTTTAACTGTTTCATTTAAATCCCAAGTATTACCCATTTCAAAGCTAAGCCCTAAATAGATAGGTATGCCAGACCCTACCAATACTTCTCGTCCTAAATCATACTGATAAACAACGGCGGAAAAAACTTTATGCGCGCCAATTAACGCGTCTTGCTGGTAACCCGAAAGATTTAAAAAACCACCCAATTCTGAAACATGAATGGTGAAATCATTATGGCTATCCTCGTCCGAAATTACAGTCGCGAAAGAACTGATACCGACAAAAGTATGGCTTCCGACACCAAAAGCACCACGCCAATCAAATTTCACTTCCAAAGAACGAAATGATTGCTCTTCAACGATTAAAGGCTGATAAACATCATTGCGCCAGAACACATCCAAGCTCAACTTGTTACCTTGGGTAGGAAAGTTAATACTGTCTAAATCATCAAAATCAAAAGAAATATAACTACCTAATGATTGATATTCATATTCAGTAGGCATGTTTTCTACAGACAAATCACCTCGTTGTCCGATGAATCCGGCTTCAACAATGCCATTATTGGTAAAATTAATACCTAGCCCGAGTCCCGCATACAGGTACTTATCGGTAATTTCAGGTCGCGACTTTACGGACTCCAATTTATCGATGCCAAATTCAACTCTACTTCTAAAGAAATACTGCTGTTGCTCTGTTAACGGTTGGTAAAACTCACTAGCCAGCATAGGCTCCCAACCCAAGGTTATTTCATTAAGCCATAAACCACCATGATCGTTAATGTCATTTAATTCATAAGCAATATCTATTGCAACATGTGTTTCATTAGTGATATCACTTTTTAGGCTGAAACCAAAGTTTAAATAGTTTGGTCCCCAAGATTTTTTTTGTGTTGTTAAAATTAATATACGTCCTGCAGGACTATCAATAAACTCAGCATTAACTTGCTCAAATTTATCAAGCGCATAAACACGATCAATCGCCAAGCGCAACTCTTCTTGGTTAATAATGCTACCCAGTGCAATATTAAAGTGCTCAGCAATAATACGTTCACTCACCTTGGAGTTATTCTGATATTGAATTTCAATAATCGGCTGGGAAATAGCACTGAACCATACATTAGCTTTGGCTGATTTTTCTTTTAAATAATATTGATAACTATCCTCACCAATGGATAACTTTTCTATTTCGCTTAAATGATTTAAAGCCTCTTGCTCACCTAATAATAACGCTTGACCCATAATAGAAAAATCGGTTGTACTTAAATCATCAATAGCTGGACGCAGTAAAATATCTTGCTCTCTAATCTTCTTTTTCTGCTGTAAACTTGTGTTGTTAGTAATAATGGTTGATAACTGGTTAATAACTGCAATAGCGCTATTCAGCTCGTCTTTTTTGCTCAACGATGAGCCTATATCGACAGCAATAATATGCTCCGCACCCATTTCTTTAATAACATCGATTGGCATGTTATTGGTTATGCCACCATCAACGAGCAACCTACCACCAATGTTAACCGCTGCGACAATACCAGGAACCGCTGAAGAAGCTTTGATCGCTTGACTAAGGTTACCAGAACTTAATACTGCTGGGGTGGCGGTAACTAAATCACTTGCCACGGCTCGATAAGGTATAGCTAAATAATCAAAACCATTATCTTCTGAAAAGACACTGACTAAACCCGTCGATTGCTGTAATAGCTGCGATATCGTTTGTCCCAACAAGAAGCCTTGCGGCATTTTAAACCGACCTTCGCTATAACCTAAGCGAACAGAAATATTATATTGATCACGTGATTTTTTATCTTCAAATTGTAAACTTTTTCGGGGTATAAAATCAGAGTAACCATCATTCCAAGGCAAGCTGAGCATGATTTTTTCGACTTCATCAACACGATAACCTAGCGCATACAAACCACCAACATAAGAGCCAATGCTAGTACCGACAATATAATCTATCGGCACATTATTTTGTTCTAGGACTTTTAATACACCGATGTGAGCAGCTCCCTTTGCACCACCACCACTGAGTACTAAACCAATTTTAGGTCGATCATTTTTAGAAATTTCATTGGTATAAACTTTAACAGAGAATAAGCTAAGTAAAAGGATAAAAAAAACTAGAAAACGCATAAAAGGCAATATAACAATGAGGCAATAAAAACAGTGTAGAGATATGGCAGATAAAAAACAAGGCATTGATAATAACGGAGTATATTACCAACACCTTGATTACTTGACCTAAAGTATAATTAGATAGCGATTAGAGCGCTATTTAAAATACCAAGTTTACATTACTTAATATAAGCTCTTGGCAGCTCACTTTTACTGGTATAACGATTTCGTAAATCATCTTGCCTAGATTGTGTTGTTAGCGCTTTACCGTTTATCCATATGGCATTTACTTTTGTGCTTATTTCAAAAGGGTCTGCACTCCACAAGACTAAGTCAGCATTTTTACCAATACTAATACGACCCGCATTAAGCTTAAAAACATCCGCTGCATTCGCTGTAACTGACGCCAATGCATCTGTTTTAGCTAAGCCATTAGCAGCGGCAATGCCCGCATCAAAACGTAACTGATTTATGTTATGACTTTCACCACTATTGCTAATAATCACTTTAATCCCTGCGGCTTGCAGTTGAGCAATATTGTTAAGTGAGTTATGCAATGAGTCAAAACTGTTTGGTAAATTAGCAAGTGCGCTAGTCATTACCGCAACTTTCGCCTTTGCTATTTCATCAGCAACTAATACAGCGTCACTGGCGCCTACTAGTACTAAATCAAGCTTATACTGCTCCTTCAAGGTTAATAACACTAAAATATCAGTTGCTCTATCAACGTGAGCAAGCAATGTTTTTTTACCATTTAATAAAGAGTTAATCACTTGTTGTGCACGTTTTGGTGATTTGGCCTTATCTTTTTCCTTGTCTTTATTTTTTGCTTTGGCTTTTTTACTCTTCGATAGAGCTTTAGTGGCATCTTCAAGTTCATTAGCAAAGGTTTGTAAATTAATCGCACGTGATCCTTTACTCTTTGCACCAAAATTAGCAATAACCGCATGTTGACTCACAACAACGCTATTAAAGTCAGCAGATAAATTTACCACAAAACTTTGCCCGGTAAACACTCCCTCACCGCCATGAGGCATAACAATACTACTGGTAATACCGCCTTTTCTTGCATAAGGAATAAGACTAGATTTAGGATTAAACGCTAAACTTGCATTAAAAGTAATATCTGCTTTTTTATCTGAACCATCACGAGTGCGAGATACGGCCCCGACTTCCACTAAGCCGAGCAAGTTATTTGAAGCAATAAAACCTGGGGTTAAAATACCGCCTTTTGCATCAATAATTTCATCTGCAATTATTTTTTCTGGCATTTGATCTTTAGAATAAACAGCGATGATTTTTCCATCTTCAACTAATACTGCCGCCTCAGGTAAAACCCCTTGCTTGGCAACGGTATATACGGTCGCGTTAATAATAGCTAAGGTTTGCGCTTGGCTAGTGACACTGATCAGACTTAAACTTGATGCGACAACAAATGCACGACGTAAAGAACGAGCAGAGATAAGTAAATTAAAATGTTTCATGACTGTTCCTTATTTCTCATTTACAGAGTGAGTTAAATGCTTGTTAGCATTGTTATTGCTTGCTTGCCCTAAAAGGAAGTCACTTTTTGCTTGATATTTTTCATCATATTTATCAAAGACCTTAGCGCCATCTACGTAGACTTGTTCTGCAACAGCATAAACACTAAATGGGTTGCCATTCCATAATACAACATCGGCATTTTTACCTATTTCTAAGCTACCTACTTGTTCATCTATACCCAATGATTTAGCTGCATTACTTGTAATCCACTTTATTGCATCTTGCTCTTTCAAAGAAAAGCCACTTTCATTAGCACGAAACATTACTTTCGCTGCTTCTTGGTTTAGCCGCTGAATTGTAGTGCTCGAATCTGAGTGTACCACTGCACAAGAGTTCTTCACGGCATCAACAATTGCAACATTTTCTTCAATCATATCGTAAGCTTCCATTTTAAAGCCCCACCAATCAGGCCACATAGCAACACAGTTACCATTCTCCGCTAATAAATCAGCAATTTTGTAAGCTTCAATACCGTGATGAAAAGTCCCTGAGTGATAGTTAAACTCTTTGCCTAAATCTACCATTACAGCCATTTCTTCTGCTTTATAACAATGGTTATGAATCAATATTTCATCGTTTAACACACCCATTAGTGTATCAAGTTCTAAGTCACGTTTAGGTGCAACAACATTTTTCCCTGCATCATAATCACGTTCGTATTTGTCCCACTCACGCTTATATTCTGTCGCAGCAAGCCAAGCACTTCGATAACCGGCAACATTACCCATACGAGTTGATGGTAATACTTTTCTACTGCCATAAACCCGTTTAGGATTTTCACCACAAGCCATTTTTAAACCATAAGGGGCATCCAAAAACTTCATACCTTGCATCGTGGTACTTGGTACGTTGCGTAAGGTAACACCTCTGCCGCCAAACAAATTAGCTGAACCCGGTAATATTTGTAAGCTAGTTACACCACCCGCTCGTGCTGTGTCAAAGGCAGGATCTTGCGGCCAGACACTATGTTCCGCCCATACCTCAGAGGTATTAGGTGAAGTCATCTCATTACCGTCTGAATGTGATTCGACTTGTGGATTAGGGTAAACACCTAAATGTGAATGCACGTCAATAATACCAGGCGTTATCCATTTACCTTTTGCATCAATAACGATGGCTTCTGGGGCAACCAAGTTTTTACCCACCTGCTGTACCTTGCCTTTAGCAATAAGAATATCAGCGTCATTTATCCGCTGGCCTGTGCCGGTTAAAATTGTCGCATTAGTAAATAACGTTGTTTGTGAAGGCATCGCCTGATACGTACTTGGGTATGGATTTTTATTAATGCTTACCTTGGCATCTTGTTTTTCGTTCGGTAAACAAGCCGTTAGTGTTAGCGTAAAAAAACTAACAGACAAAACAGTTAACACTGATCTTGGGGAAAGCGACTTAGGGTTAAACTGCACACGTTTTAACTGAGTGCATTTTGAAGAGAGTGACATCTTAATTCCTGTAAAGAGCAAAATTACCCAATACCATAAGATGATTTAGAATAAACAACAAGTACATGACGATAAGTTGTCATTTTTTTGAGATAGTTGAATCACGTAGCGGAAAAAGTATCATGACTAAGAAGCGACAACTCTATTTCTACCAGTATTTTTAGCTAGGTATAAAGACTTGTCAGCATGATCAAAAAAGGTTTCAGCGCTAATAAACTGCTCTGCTCGCCATTGACTCACACCAATACTTACCGTTAATGATATATCATGCTCATCAACTTTGATCTGAAGTTGCTCTATTTTTTCTCTTAAGCGCTCCGCAAAGTTCTTAGCATTTATTAAGCTTGTATTTGGCATAACAATTACAAACTCTTCACCACCAATACGTGCAACAACATCACTACCACGAACGGCGTCTTTGCAAGTACGATAAAACATAACGAGTACATCATCACCAACGCCATGCCCATAGTTATCATTAATCTGCTTAAAATGATCAATATCTAAAACCATAATAGACAATGGTCGTCCGTGGTGATTAACATTAATGATTTCTTTCCCTAACACGTCGTTAAAGTGCAATCGATTAACAGCGCCCGTCAAAGCGTCAGTTAGTGCAAGGTGTTGAAAATGATCTTGTTGGGATTTTCGATATTTAATTTCTTTCTGCTGTTCACTGACCGTCGCTTTATAAATATCCCCTTGTAATAACTTACGGCGTAACTTTTCATAAGCACGTTGCATTTCACTGATTTCATCATGGCCATTAATCGCAGTAAAATGAAGGTTATTTTGTCCCACTGACATATCATTTAGTGCATACGTTAGTTTTCTAATAGGACTAATAATACTGTAACTTAGCACCAAAGAAAAAAACAATGCGGCCAAGATAAATAAAGAGAGGACGAATAAAATAAGGTAATATTTATTCTCTAATCGTACAGTTTCATTTGATAATTTTTTATTATAATCAGTAATCAATATATCGGATATAATTTTAATTCCATCAATATGCGCCGACATAGCTTCAAACCATTTTGCGCTTTTCTCACCATGATTAGTAAGCGACAGCGCATCAAGATAATACATCTCAACCAACTGCTGTTGAAATTTTGCACTACAAAGGTTAACGCAGTACAATTTTTGCCGTTTATTTGCCGAGTGTGAGAAGGCCCTTAATGCATTAATTTGTCTACCAATAAGCATTGTCACCTCAACATTTTCATAAATATTTTCTTGAGAGTTATCTAACATATTCAAACCAATCGCTCTGATTTGTCCCGTTAATTCTTTAAATAATAATAACGAATTAATTGTAGAAATATCATTAATATAACCCGTATCAATTTCAACAAGAGTTAAGCGTTCAGCAAGAGAAATAAGCTGTTCTATTCGTTTAGTATACATACGATAAATTTGTTCAAAGCTGACAAGTTGTTGGTCTATTTGCTTACGTTGAGGTGGTAAGTTAGCGAGAATTTTTTGTACTTCTACGTCATATCCGGCAGTATTCTCATTCATTATAGTCAAGGTATTATTTTTGAGTAAACGGAGAAAGCTCGCTATTTTTTGATCTGTTAACATCCGCCGTTGTTTAAGTTCTTTGATAAAATGTTGATAATTCGAACTTGCATAACCACTTGATAAGCCGCGTTCAGACTGTAGTGAATGAACAATATTGTTAACTTGCCCAATCATTGTGTTCACACTAAGCGCTAAATTCATCTTTTGATAACGCTGATAGTTATTGTTTAAATAAAATAAAGATAAAACAAACACAGCAATAACGGGTAACAAAGTCGTAATAAAAACTCGACGCCTTAAGCTAAAGTAGTAAGATAATTTTTTAGAAAAGTACCTTAAAAGCGGAAATTTATACTCTTGCACACTTTGATATTTAATATGCTTTTTATTACGACGTAAAGCAGGAACATAATTAAGGTCTTCTTCCAAAATATGGTTAACTAACCACCTCTGGAGGAAATCAATAATATTTCCTTGTACTTTTTCAGCATCTGCATTTGAATGAAAAGGAAATTCGTGCGTTTTATTTGGATTAGGCTGAGTTGCCAACCACTGTTGCTTTAACTGAGGGATTTTATCAATAAATTGTTGATGACTTTTTTTATGCTCGACAATATCTTCATAGTCGACCTCTGCCAATAAAGCCTCTTCTCTAGAAAAATGTAGCTGGGTATACAGTTCAAGCTGTTGAAATATTTTAGCTACATCTTGACTCGCTAATGAAGCATGCCTTGCCGACATCAATTGAGCTAGAATAGCGATGAGCTTTTTATGATCATCATCAATAGCATCAATGCCAACACTCATTCCATCATTCCAAACTAATTCTGTCATCACTCTTTCTTTATTAACGTAAAGCCGATTTTGTTTATTTGTACTAATTTTGTAACAAGAGCAACACTATTAAAATATGACAGATAAAACAACAATAAGTGTCCGTTAATCAATCATTTTTTAACGAAACAAGGATGAGATCAAAGCTTTCAGCTTTTTACGACGAAAGAGTAATAATAAAATAGTCAGTGACAAATAAAACAATGGCGAGAGTAATTCAGATTTTACCGACCAATAAAAATGGACAGCAACCAATAAAATAATCAAATAGCTAAAATTATGTAATGTTTGCCATTTTTTTCCCATGTGATTTTTTATACTTTGGTAAGAAGTGACCGCTAAAGCGCTAAGCAATACAAAAGCCAACATGCCAATAGTTATATAAGGCCGCTCTATTATTTCGTTGAAGAAAAGACCCCAAGCAAACTGTAAATCAAAAGCAAGGAAGTTAAGTACATGACACAAAGCATAACTAAAAGCATACAAACCGAGCAAGCGCCGGACTTTCATTAAAAAACCTTGCTTGAATGTTTTAGCAACAGGCGTAATCAATAATGTCAGTAATAATAAGTTAAAAGCGCCAATACCGGTAAAGTGAATCACTCGTTCAACAGGGTCTGCGCCCAGTAAGTCATTAAAGGCAAGGTAATATAAGTTAAATAACGGCAATAACGCCGATAGATGAATGATGAGTTTAACTAATAAAACTTTGCTTTTAATGCTAAAAATAATCATATTTACCCTGTGAGAAAAAGAAAGCATAATTAGAAATTTTTTCGTAAATTCATATCTTTGTATAAATGCGCGACATCTTCGCCATAACCATTAAAAGGTAAAGTATCAATGCGATTGCGAGCAAATAACCCACCTGAAGTGATCCTGCGCTCACTGGCTTGACTCCATCTTGGGTGATCATGCTCAGGGTTCACATTGGCATAAAAACCATATTCCTTAGGTGCAAGTTTCCCCCACGTTGTCAATGGTTTATGTTCCACGAACTTAATACTAACAATGGACTTAATACTTTTAAAACCATATTTCCATGGCACAACTAAACGAATTGGCGCACCATTTTGTGGTGGTAATGTTTTTCCGTATAAACCAACACTTAATAAAGTCAGCGGGTTCATTGCTTCATCAAGACGTAAACCTTCAACATAAGGGTAATCAATACCTCCACCTAACCGCCTATCACTTTGTCCCGGCATTTGTTTTGGATCATGCAAGGTTTCAAAAAGCACATACTTAGCACGAGTGCTCGGTTGGGCTCTTTTTAGTAAACTGGCTAAAGAAAAGCCAACCCAAGGAATAACCATAGACCAAGCCTCTACGCACCTAAGCCTTCGGATATGTTCTTCGAGTGGGAGTATTGTATAAAGGTCATCATAATCAAGAGTTACTGGTTTATCGCACTCTCCGCTAATGGTTAATTGCCATGGGTTTACTTTGAACTCTTGCGATAATTCTGCTGGTTGGTGTTTTTGTGAGCCAAATTCGTAATAGTTATTGTGGGTAATAACTTTTCTTTCGGGTGTAAGTACTAACTTATCGGAATTTGGATCTGGTTTGTACTCTAAGGGTTTAGTTTTGAATTTAGTTACTTCATCTTTGCTGAACCAATCAGCTTTCGCGTTGGTACTTGCGCCAGCTAATAAAGCACCCGCACCTAAAAACCCCATACCTCTTAACAATTCACGTCTATTTAAGTAAATACTTTCTGGGGTTACTTCATTTTCTTTTATGTCTGAACTCTTGGATATTTTTATAAGCATATTATCGAACCTCTTCTATATACTACTTGCTATAAAACATTAGATACGAAAAGAATTCAATAAATTTCATCTGTGATACTTTTGTTATATTTGAGATACTTCTTTATATTGTTATTAACTGGGATCTTACGATGGTGATATGGGTAAGTGGGATCATGATCTGCTGTGGCATTATCTGATTCAATAACACGATCGCATATGGCACATTTACCATCTTGTTCTTATAGCTTTTTGTGGCGGTATTGTTTTAGTTTTGATCGGAATAATATAGACATAAAAAATACTTCTCTAGAGGCTAAAGAAGTATTTATTAAATTACTTATTGGATTATGTAAGTAACGCCATTCTGTGTGATAACCTGAACATCTGAGTTACCAGCGTATCTAGGTGATTCTAAGAAAACAACAGGCTGACCATTGTGAACTGTATTCCCTGCTGAATCTAACGAAAGGATAATGCCTACAGTGGCTGCAACAGCCATCCATTGGTTATGTGCTTGATAGCGTGGTTGAACAACTACTACGCGCTTATGATGCTTCTTAATGGGCTTAACAACGATAACCTTGTCATTACGTGGATTGTTATCAAAACGGTTTGCTTGTGCCTGTGTAGCTATAGTGAATGCTGCTAATGCTAATACGCCTAATAATAATTTTTTCATGATAGTTCCTTATTTAAGTGGTGACACTTTGTATTCAATAACTACGTGATCTAAACCATAACCATCTTCCGTGAATGCAGTACTAGACACACCGCCATCAGTCGTGAAGTAAATAAACGTTCTTCTTTCATTGGCTCTATTAGACATTGCACGTGGTCTGACTCTTGCGGCACATTTCAACGATCCAGTTTATTCAAGGTCACTCCAACCATCATTTTGTGTACCTTCTAAGTAACTAGTTTCAATACCTAATGATTTAGTGAAATCATAACCAAGTGTTATGCCCTGATAATTTGTTTAATGCTTCACGTATTAACTAACGCTTTAGCCTTTTTAATAAACACATTTTAAATTGTTACAATAACAACCGCTTTGCAATTAACGCCAAGAGGTGTGCCATTCGAGACAACATTTTATTAATCGAGACCTAAAACACTGAGCCTACCGACTAATAGATATAAAAACCAACACTAGGTTGGCTCATTTGTTAATTGATAGAGGTGCCTAAATCTCGGCCGCGATTGTTTGTAATGCCGGAGCACCAACATTGCATAAATTGCCATATCTCTTTGGTTGAATTGTTTAGTCACCCCATCATTGCTGAAATATTTCTGATATGGTGTCATCTTAGTTCCTCAAATTGTTATCAATATTTCTATCTACTTCCTATCGCATTACCTCGTTCTTCTATATTAGTTGAACTCATTAATTCCAAGAACTGTGAGAGCCGTAGCATTAAGTACTCATGGCAATAAACGATCTTATTAAACGCATCGGCATAACCACCAGAAACAACTTCGTTAGGTGTCCTACAACTTAGATTAGTTAATTTCATAAATGTGGTTATATTCTTGAGGTAGCAAAGTTTTAGTTTTGGATTACTCATAACTAAGCCTTACTTAATCATAGCCAGTTGATTCATAATTATTAATATCAGAGTTGCTGCGTCTGGATCATGCTCTTGTAACTGGGTTATGAACACGGCTTGGTCTTCTGGATTCATTTGAACTCAAGCCACATTCGAGACATTAGCTTCAAAAAAGTAGCACTTGTTTTACATTAAATTTTGTACCGTTATTTTCTGAATTAAGCCTCACCTACACGGTCAGATAAATTTTTACTATATAGATACGCCCCATGAATCTTAATCAACAGTTGAATACTTGCGCCCAAGTCATCTTCAGTTGAATTAGTGATTAGTTGGTTATCACTGCAATCTAAAATATCAACATGCTTTAGTAAAGTTTGTAATAAACCCTGTGTTAGCAAATTCTTTAAGCGGCCTATACGATCCCATTTTTCTAATACTAGTATAGGTTTCACAGAAAAGGTTAACTCACTTGTTTCAAGTGCATTGATAAAATCAGCTAAATCCGCACCTTTTTGTAAATGAGTACACGTTTTCTGCAGTTACATCATTTTCTTTTACGTCGTTACGTTTTGGTGTTTTGATTAACATATTTAAACCTACTTTTTTGACTACTTGCCTATAAAACAGTAGATACGATTAAGCTGCAACAAATTTAATCTGTGATACTTTTGTTATATATACCCGTTGCCATTCAATATGCTTGTTTAAGCGTGCTTGAGCAATTTCAATTCAAGGTGCTGTGATGAAATAATGGTTACTCAGGAGAATAAGCTCCTGCATTCTCTAATAAACTACATTCATGTAGCGCCATAATAAATCACAGCAACGATGAAGTGATGTTGTTCAAGCGCTGCTTCGATGGGGTTAAAAGCGATTTACGCGGCGTTATTCATTTGAACAAGGGAGTAACCATTGTTTAAAATGAATGCCTTGCCTAAAGCACTTTTACCTTCCACTGAAATCACGCACTTTGAATGGCAACGGGTATATAGCTAAAATCACTAAAATTCTGTTTCACAAATGAAAAAAGAGGTTCAACATGACGTTAAACCTCTTTTTATAAATATTAATTCCTGTTCTACTTTTAGAAAATAACTAAGCTGCTTTAGCGATACTTTGCAAATGAGCAACCACATCGCCTGATTCATATAACCATTGAACCTGACCATCAGCTTTCTCGATACGTAAACAAGGAACGGTGCGCTTACCTCCCTCACGAATAAGCTCTTCTCGGTAATCATTTTTGCCACTAATAGTACGTAGTTCAATTTTCAAACCTTCACGTTTGATGCTACGACGTACCTTGACACAAAACGGGCAGCTAGGTAATTGGTATAAGCTTATTCCCACCGTTTTCTCATCTAATTTAGTTTGCTCTATAACCGCCCTTTTGGGCGATTTTGGCGAAAAAATAAAATTAATCAATAAGATTAACTGACCGATAGGCCATCGGATAATTGACATTAACATATTGTTCTCTACTTAAATTATTGCAAATTTTTTCTTAAAATACACTTTATTTAAAATGCACTTTGTTTTAAATGATTAATACAAAGTGTTGTATTTATTCTAAATACTTTACTGCGCGCATTCTAGCACACTTCAGACAATATAATTTTACCACATTAGATCATCAGGTATTTGATAATCGGCATATGGATCATCTTCATCAACCGACTCAATATCTACCTTGTCGTTTTGAACGAGAATAATACTATTATCCAATGTCGCGACTTTCTCAGCCGTTTCACTGGTCACAATATAGGTGATATCTTCACCACTGCTTTGTAAACCACATAATGCTAAACGTCCATTTACCAGTGCTTTATGAGTAACAGCGTTCACAGATAATTTTTTAATTTTATTGGCGAAGGTATAATTATACTCACTCTCACCAGCAACATTTTTTATTTGATGATGTAATAAAATTTGCTGAATACGTAAAACTTGTTCTTTTTTTGCCTGTTGCAGTTTTTTATCTTCATTCAATTCGTTATCTTTAGCTTGTTTTTCAGCTTTATTTTTTACTAAATCTTGTTGTACTTGTTCTTGCAAACTAGCACCGTGTACGACACCACTACGTTTTTGCTTGTTTTTTTTACGCGTATCGGAATTAGCCTGTCGAGATTTCTGCTTGGTTGTTAACCCTGCTTTTAATAATTGATCTTGCAAAGACGCCATCGAGTAACCTTAATAAGGTGAATAAATAAATTAGTGCTATTTTAACCGAAAACACTGCATAGTTTCAATTTTTGCTTTGTACTGACATTTAGTAATCCCCAAGACAACTAATTTTTTGACTTCGTTAACTTAAATGCGTTACTGTAGATTGCTAAATTGTAAAAGCAGTGGTATTCAATAATAATATTGATTATATACAATAAGATAGGAACTAAGTATGTCTCAAGCAAGTGCACGCCACCTTTTAGTGGATACAGAAGAAAAATGCTTAATGTTAAAAGCAGAAATTGAAGCAGGTAAAGACTTTGCTGTCGTTGCCAAAGAACACTCAAGTTGCCCATCTAATGCTCAAGGCGGTGACTTAGGTAGCTTTGGTCCCGGTCAAATGGTACCTGAATTTGATAAAGTTGTATTTTCTGCGCCGATTAATGAAGTGCAAGGGCCAGTAAAAACCCAGTTTGGTTATCACTTATTAGAAGTAACTGCGCGCAGCTAATCTAAAAGCCAAATTATAACAACAAAAAAGCCGCAATTAATTGCGGCTTTTTAATGTGATTAATATAAATTAATTACTTTATTTTAATCACATTTCATCAATCATAGACTTTTACAAGTCTACATAAACATGCCTTTCATCATCCAGAAAAACATAATTGATAAACCCGCGCCTACAGGTAAAGTAATTACCCAAGAAACAACAATATTACGTACAACGCCTAAATTAATCGCGGCGATACCACGTGCCATACCAACACCTAGTACAGCACCGACAAGTGTCTGTGTTGTTGATATAGGCAAACCTGCGCCAGAAGCAATAACAACCGTACAGGCAGCAGCAAGTTCAGCAGCAAATCCACGACTCGGCGTTAAATGTGTAATACCGTGACCAATAGTCGCGATAACTTTGTGACCAAAGATAGCAAGACCAGCAACAATACCAAAACCGCCAAGAGGTAATATCCACCACGCGATAGCTGATTTAGCCGCAATGTGACCATTATTTTCAACAATACTAACAACTGCAGCTAATGGACCAATCGCATTAGCAACATCGTTTGAGCCATGAGCAAATGCCATAGCACAAGCTGTTACTATCATTAAAACGCCGAATACTTTTTCAACATTAACGTAGTGAGTTGCTTTTGCAGCATTTTCGTCAAATTTTAATCGAGCAATAAAGAACTTACCAATAATAGCAACTATAACTGCGGTAATCGCTGCATAGATAAAACCATCGGCAGTGCCAATGTGTAAATCTAAATGTTTTAAACCTTTCTTAATTGTTACTAGTGCTAAAACAAAACCCGCTAAGAACATGTACAAAGGCACCCAACGTTTGGCTTGTTGTAATGGTTTGTCCGTATCAAAAATTAGTTTTTGTGCACTGTTAAAAATAATAAAAGCAATAATACCTGAAATAAGTGGCGTAATAACCCAGCTTCCAACGATACCAAGTACTTTGCTCCACGTTACCGCATCAACACTAACACCTACCGCAGCAAAACCGACAATAGCACCAACAATAGAGTGGGTAGTCGATACAGGCCAACCTAAAGCAGATGCAACCAATAACCATGTAGCGGCAGCAAACAGTGCTGAAATCATGCCAAAGACCAGTAACTCTGGCGTATCGACAAAATAACTGGCATCTATAATGCCTTTACGAATGGTTGAAGTAACTTCACCACCGGCTAAGTAAGCACCTGCAAATTCAAATACCATGGCAATAATAATGGCTTGTTTAATTGTAAGTGCGCCTGAGCCAACCGAAGTCCCCATGGCATTAGCTACATCGTTAGCGCCAATGCCCCATGCCATAAAAAAACCAACTACGGCGGCGATGATAACTAAGGTAGAACCTGAGTTGAGTATAATATCCATCAGTTAAACCTTATTTTCTAGCTAAAAGAATTTCTAAACGTGCACCAACACGCTCAGCAAGATCGGCCAAATCACCAACCCAATCAATAATTTGATATAAGAACATTACATCAACGGGGTTTAAATCCTTTTCAATGGCTAACAAGTTTTTCCGTAAGGTAATCTGCAAACTATCGGTATCATCTTCAATAGCGTCAAGTTGATTGATCATCTTTTCAACTATCTCTACTTCGCGACCACGAAAGCCAGTTTCTAATAAATCATCCAATTCATTAATCGCTTCAGCCGCTTTTTCAGTGGCATCGATACAACGTACTAAATAAACAGAAAATTCTGCTTGCAAGCTAACGGGGACTTCTAATTTACGACCTAATACGCGACCAGCAATATCCTTCGCTTTATTCGCAATTTTGTCTTGTTGTGTTAATAACTCAAGTAAGTCAGCTCTATCAACAGGCATAAACAAACCACCAGGTAATTCTAAACGTAATTGGCGTTTGAGCACATCGGCATCTTGTTCAAGTTTTGATAATTTACGGCGAATTTTTGCTGCTTCAGTCCAGTCTTGTGCAACACAAGCATCAAAAAAAGGCACTAATTGCTTAGAGCATTTAACAACAATCTGAATATGTTTTTCTAATGGTTTAATAGGCGATTTTGCAAAAACACCCAATATCGAATTTCTGGCCATAAGTTTTTTCCAGGGTTATGTATACACACACTACTTATCGTGTGGATCTCATTATTATAATTCGTCGCGGATATTACCCCATTTAAGCCGTAAAGTTAAAGGCTAATATTCACTTAATTTAACGATAATAGTGTGATAAAAATAGTTGAATTTTTAGCTTTTATCTGTATAAAAATTAAAAAATAAAATTATCACGTGAAACACATTGAATTAATTATATATTTTTAATATCTTCTGCGGTGGTATGACGAACGCTTTTACCTTTTACGAAGTAAATAATGTATTCACAAATATTCTGACAACGATCGCCAATACGCTCTAAAGCCCGTGCTGACCAAATAACCGTCATAACTTGTGGAATAGAACGCGGGTCTTCCATCATATAAGTCATCAATTGACGTATTAAAGCTTCATACTCACGGTTAATACTGTCATCAGTTTGATGAATTTTAATCGCTGTTTCAACATCCATACGCGTAAATGCATCAAGTGCTTGCTGTAAAAATTCTAAAACTCGACGACCTAAGTTGTCCAAGTTAAGCAATAAACCCTGCTGTTGCGATGAAAAGCTTTCTAGTGCAACTTTAGCTATCTTTTCCGCTTCGTCACCAATACGCTCTAAATCAGCAATCGTTTTCACAATAGCCATAATTAAGCGTAAATCGCCCGCAGCTGGCTGCCTTTTGGCAATGATACGTGTGCATTCATCATCAATACTGACTTCATAGGCATTGATTTGATAATCATTACTGAGAACTTGCTGAGCCAGTGCTTCATCTGCATTTCCAACAGAGACTAACGCATCGGTTAATTGCTTTTCAACTAAGCCGCCCATGTGCATGACATTATTAATAACACGTTCTAAGTCTTCATTAAACTGCCCTGAAATATGACGACCAATCTGTAAATTATCCATTGTACTTTCCTCTAATCTTTATTGACTATAACGTTAAACAGCTATTCACTAGACATTAACTAGTTGTTAATTAAATTAACCATAACGCCCAGTGATATAGTCTTCTGTTTTTTTCTTTAATGGCGTAGTGAATAAAGTATTGGTATCGCTATATTCAATCAAATCACCCATATACATAAAAGCAGTTTGATCTGAAACTCGCGCTGCTTGTTGCATATTATGCGTAACAATAACGACGGTAAATTGCTTTTTAAGGTCGTTTATCAACTCTTCAATCGTTAAGGTTGAAATAGGGTCAAGTGCTGACGTTGGTTCATCAAGCAATAAAATTTCTGGTTGAATAGCAATAGCACGTGCAATAACAAGTCGCTGTTGCTGACCTCCAGATAACCCTAAGGCACTTTCATGTAACCTATCTTTCACTTCATTCCATAATGCAGCACTACGCAATGACTTCTCTACGGCTTCGTCAAGTGCACGACGGTTATTCTCGCCAGTAATGCGCAAGCCATAGATAACGTTCTCATAAATCGTTTTAGGAAACGGATTGGGACGTTGAAAAACCATACCGACTTTACGTCTAAGCTCTGCAACATCAACATGTTTATCATAAATATTAGTGCCATTAAGGTTAATTTCACCACTAATTTTACAAATATCGACTAAATCATTCATGCGATTTATACAGCGTAGTAAAGTGGATTTACCACAACCACTTGGACCAATAAATGCTGTTACCTGACCTTTAGGTATTGCCATAGTAATATCTTGTAGCGCTTGTTTTTCGCCATAATGTAAATTTAAATTTTTAATATCTAATGCCACTTGCTTTGGCGATAGATTAGTTAAATCTAATTTATTTTCACTGTTTGCTAATGCTTTGGGCGTAACAGAAATCATAATTCACTCTTTTAATTTTTTAATCTTGTCTTTGGTATTGTCTTTAGTCATGACTTTACTAATGTATTGAGTCATAAACTTGATGTTTTTAACGCGTTATTAATGTTCTAACATTTTGAATTTTTCACGTAATCTATTACGAATTGATACTGCCGTCATATTCAAGGCAACAATAATACTAACTAGAAGTAGTGCCGTAGCATAAACTAAAGGTCTAGCTGCTTCTACATTGGGGCTTTGGAAACCAACATCATAAATGTGGAAACCTAAATGCATAAATTTTCTATCTAGATGTAAGAAGGGAAAGTTACCATCAAGGGGTAAATTAGGTGCCATTTTCACTACACCAACCAACATCAATGGCGCAACTTCGCCCGCAGCGCGTGCAATAGCAAGAATAATACCTGTCATAATAGCAGGACTGGCAATGGGTAAAATAATACGCCATAAGGTTTCTGCTTTCGTAGCGCCTAGTGCTAATGAGCCATGACGCATAGCCGAAGGAATTCGTGACAAACCTTCTTCAGTCGATACGATAACTACTGGTAAGGTTAAAATAGCAAGCGTAATAGCTGACCATAATACACCGGGAGTACCAAAAGTTGGGCTAGGTAACGTTTCAGGGTAAAATATTTGGTCGAGAGAGCCACCCACCATATATACAAAGAAACCTAAACCAAAGACACCGTAAACAATTGATGGCACACCTGCAAGGTTAATCACAGCAATACGTAATAACTTAGTAAACGCATTTTTCCCCGCATATTCATGTAAATAAATAGCAGCAATAACACCAAATGGAGAAACGATAACGGTCATCAGTAAAACCATTAAAACAGTACCAAAAATAGCAGGAAAAACGCCTCCTTCAGTATTCGCTTCTCTGGGGTCATCAACTAGAAAAGATCCGATTTGACTAATAAACATTGAAATTTTTTCAAAAAAACCAAGCTTGTTATTAAAACTAATTTGCAATACTTGTTCAAAATTGATGGTAATTAATTGACCATCCATTGCCCGCATCACTAGGTGATCACGAGAAATATCATCACGGTAAGACATAAGTCTTTCTTCTAACTTACGGTAGTCGTTTTCTAAGACACTGACTTGCGTATCAATATCAGCTTGGATTTCTTTAGTTAGTGTCCCTTTTAACTCGTGCTTACGTGTTTTCAAACGTAAACGCTCTAGTTCGTAGTTAATAGAGCCAATATCGCTTTTTTGTAAGGTATCAATTTTACCTTGAAATTTTTCTACTCGGTCAAGTAACTCAGGTAGTTTTTCGCTTGCTAACGCGACTCCATCAAAGCTAACGCCATCTAAAACCACATGGTCAATAAAACCATAAAAATTACCATTGGTACGGCGTTCAACAACGACCAAGTCTTTAGGTGTAGATCTCTGAGTTATGTTAGTACTCAATAACCAGCGAAAATCTAAACTAACCAGTTCACGGTTACCTGTTTTGATCAGCAATCGCTCGATGTGTTCTTGGCCTGCATCCAACTTTAAGTTTAAATGGACTAATTGGCTAACAGGTATTTCTTCTCTGTCATAAATTTCACCAATAACAACACTTTTCACCCCTTCCTCATCCGTTAAATTGAATTGATGCAACTCACTAGGCCAAAAGTATGAAAGGCCACGTGAAGCAATAAGCCATAACAAACCCAGTACTGAAATTAAACTAATACTGACACCGCCGGCCGATAGCCATACCCAAGGGGAACCAGATTTAAACCATGTATTCATAAGTAAACTCTATATTAGTAAGTAGCAGTCATCTTGTCGTTATAAAGCCCAATTAAGGCATCAAAAGTACTCATTGATAGTCATCAACTCCGTGCTTTTAAATTGAACTCTATAACTTAAAGCTGACTAGCTACTTTATCTTTTAAATTTTTTGTATTGTTCAACTGAATAATAAAAACACTACATTGAACTATATTTTTCACGTAATCGTTGGCGAACAAACTCGGCAACGGTATTGAAAATAAAGGTGAAGACAAACAGTACAAAGGCAGCTAAGAATAAAATTCTGTAATGTGAACTACCGACTTCTGACTCCGGCATTTCTACCGCTATATTGGCAGCAAGGGTTCGCATACCTTGGAAAATACTCCAATCTAAAATCGGCGTATTACCTGTTGCCATCAGTACAATCATCGTCTCACCTACCGCTCGACCTAACCCCATCATCACAGCAGAAAAAATCCCCGGACTTGCGGTAAGTAATACCACTTTAACCAAGGTTTGCCACTGCGTAGCTCCTAATGCTAAAGAACCACTAGTTAAATGACCCGGTACACTAAAGATCGCATCTTCAGCCATAGAGAATATTGTTGGAATAACAGCGAAACCCATCGCGATACCCACAACTAACGCATTACGTTGGTCAAAGTTAATGCCTAAATCATTGGTAATAAATTGACGAATATCACCACCAAAAAATGTTGCTTCGATCCAAGGAGATAAAAGAAAAGCAGCATAAGCAGCCATTAACAAAATAGGAATCAAAATAAGCGGAGCGAGTGTTTCAGGTATTTTTACTTTTAGGTCTCGCGGTAAATTGTGCCAAGCAAAAGCAGTCAATAGAGTTGATAAAGGTAAGAAAATAAACAATAAGAATATTGCAGGTAGATATTCTTCCATTAACGGTGCTAACCACAAACCAGCAAGAAACCCCAAAATAACGGTTGGTAATGCTTCCATCATTTCAATAGTAGGTTTAACTTTTTTGCGTAAACCCGGTGTCATAAAGTAAGCAGTATAAATTGCGGCAGTTAAGGCAATAGGCACAGCAAATAACATCGCGTATAAAGCAGCTTTGATCGTGCCAAATGAGATAGGTACTAATGAAAACTTACCTTCAAAGTCATCAGATCCCGACGTTGATTGCCAAACATAATCAGGCTCTTCGTAACCTTCATACCAAACTTCTTGCCATAACGCTTGCCAAGTCACCTCTGGGTGCTCATTGTGAACACTAAAAACTTGTAATGTCTGCTTTTGTTCTGAAGAACTGCTGCCATCACTGATAATAACTAAACCATCTGCACGTGGCGCAATCGCGAACGCAATAGGCATGCTATTTGTTAACTGACCTTGCCATAAATGTGCAGCACTTGTGGCATAAAAAACATTGACTTGACCATTTTTACTCAAGGTATAAAAGCTTTTACGAAACTGTTCAGTATAAATAGCGCTAATACTATTATTTTCTGCTGTATTATCAGCGTCTTCATCGACAGAAAAAGTACGTGCTTGTTTGAATTGACGTCCAACATCTGTTGTCACTTCAAACCATTGACTTATTTGACCGCGATTATCACCTAACATCACCGAGCTACCACCAGATAGTAACGCCATTGCTGTCAATTTCGTCTCTGGTTGTGTAAAGCTTGGTATTATTGTTGATTTAAGTTCGACACCATATTCATCAGTTAATAAATAAACACGTACTTGTGAGCCACTGCGAACGAAAGCCATGCTCAAATCAGGTGATACGGCAATATCATCCACCTCCTGCGCAGAGAAGTCTATTTGCTGAAAGATACTTTCGTACTCACTATCATAAGAAAAGTCATCTTCAGCAACAAAGGTGGTTTTAATTAAACGTTTATCTTGGGTAAAACCAACAAAAATAATTTTTTCATCGTCCATGGCAAAAGCTAACTGATTAAAAGCTTGTTCTCTTTCATCGACAATGAGATTAGCCTTCCCCAAAGGATGGCCAACATTAGCAATAATTTCTCTACTATCGTCCGTATATATGGCTTGGAAGCTAGCTGAAATAAGGTGAACTTGACCGCTTTCACTAAGTAATAGCTTTTTATCAACACCAAACTCAACTACCTGTGATAACGTATCATCCTCTTCGCTAAGTAATGCTTGCGAGAAAGCTTTATCACCCGCACTATATTGATTAGCATTTTGTTCATCGCTAGGTTTTAGTCGATAAAAGTCAATCGTTCCAGCGTCAGTAATTTGATAAGCCAACTCTTTTAATTCATCAACACCAGTACTTAATACTTTAGCACTAGCTGGCTGATGAGCAGTACTATTAAGCGTGATTTGATTAATCGGCTCTATCTGAGCAGACTCAAAAATAGGCTTGATAACATATAGTAGATAAAGAAAAATGAGCACTAAGGTGAATAACACACCAATACCACCTAAGGTGATAAGCCATTTTGCTAATGAATTTTTAAAGCCTCGACTTCGGGCTGACTTGGAAATAATTGCCACTTAAATAACCTTTTTACGTTAAAAACGCTAAAAATACTGCTACGAATTATAATGATGCAGAGTATAAGTCAGTTATGTGACAATTTTATTACAGAAGAAAATGACCTGATAACGAAAAGATTATTGATTAAAAATGTGAGATTGTTTATCTTAAGAATTATGTTCTAACAGTTAAAAAAAGCCAATAAAACCAATGCTAATAGCTAAATTGATGTCAAAAAACTTAGTCACTTTGTATTTAGACGATGACCTAAATAAAGCAAGAGCTCTTTTTAACCAGCATCGCATACATCATATTTTAGTTTTAGATGATGATGATAAACTTGCCGGTATAATTACCGATAGAGATCTATTTAAACACCTAAGTCCAACGGTTGGTACAAATAAAGAGAGCCATAAGGATGTTTCATTATTACAAAAGAAGATACACCAGATAATGGCACGTGGATTAATTACAGCGACACAAACGCAATCATTACATGAAGCGGTATTATTATTTCATGATCACCATATATCATGTTTACCGATAATAATGAAAGATAATAAGCCCATTGGTATTATTACTTGGCGCGATATCTTAAAAGTTATCGCGCTGCAATATAGAAAAAAACTCGTCTCTTAAGTGATTAATCATTAAGTTGATTAATCAGGCGTCTCTTCAAAACCATCAAGCGTTACGCCAGACAAACCACCCGCTCCACCTTGATCATTACTACGTAACTTAATCATTAAGCGTAAATCATTAGGTGAATCCGCATGATGTAACGCATCGGCATAAGTAATCATGCCTTGTTGATAATGATTGAATAATGCCTGGTCAAAGGTTTGCATGCCTAATTCATTAGACTTTTCCATTACTTCCTTAATACCGCCAATATCACCTTTTTTAATCAACTCACTGATATAAGGCGAATTGATTAGAATTTCAATTGCAGCAACTCGGCTATTACCATCATGTGTAGGCACCAGCTGCTGAGCAATAACACCGCGAAGGTTCAAGGCTAAATCAAACAATAACTTAGCATGTTGATCCGCTGGAACTAAATGCATAATCCGGTCAATTGCTTGGTTAGCATTGTTAGCATGCAAAGTCGCTATACATAAATGTCCTGTTTCAGCAAAACTTAAAGCATGTTCCATTATTTCTTTACTTCGAATTTCACCTATAAGTATAACATCGGGTGCTTGACGTAATGAGCTTTGCAAAGCAGCTTCGAAAGACTCGGTATCTAAACCGACTTCTCGCTGAGTGATCATCGATTTACCATGCTCATGAACAAATTCAACCGGGTCTTCAATAGTTAAGATATGGCCGCGCGAGTTGCGATTACGATAACCAATCAGTGATGCCATCGAAGTCGACTTACCCGTACCCGTACCGCCAACAAACAAGACTAAACCACGTTTAGACATCACGACATCTTTTAAGATAGGCGGTAAACCTAAATCATCAACATCAGGTATGTCGGTGACAATACGGCGAATAACCATACCGGCCATATCTCTTTGCCAAAAAGCTGACACACGAAAACGACCTATTTCGTCAATTTGAATGGCGAAATTACACTCCTTTTCTTCATCAAATTGCTTCACTTGTTTTTCATTCATTGCATCATGAACTAAATTTAATGACTCTTCTGCAGTAAGTTTATGCTCACCAATGGGGCGTAATTCACCATTGATTTTTGCACTAACCGCCATCTTTGCCGTCACAAACATGTCAGATGCATCTTCGCCGACCATTTTCTCTAATAATTGATGAAAATTCATTTTAGCTCCTTAAAAGCCAGCAAATTGATTTTTATCAACCGCTTTTTCCATCGCATGCTGCTTAGTGATCAGTCCTCTATTTACTAGCCCTTGTAGACACTGATCCATTGTTTGCATACCATGTTGCATTCCAGTTTGAATAGCAGAATACATTTGTGCAATTTTATCTTCACGAATTAAGTTACGAATAGCTGGCACGCCAATCATGATCTCATGAGCTGCGATTCGGCCGCCACCGACTTTTTTAATTAACGTTTGTGAAATAACCGCTCTTAATGATTCTGACAACATAGAGCGCACCATTGATTTTTCTTCACCTGGGAATACATCAATAATACGGTCAATAGTTTTAGGAGCTGACGTGGTATGTAAGGTACCAAAGACTAAGTGACCCGTTTCAGCTGCGGTCATGGCTAGACGAATAGTTTCTAAATCACGCATTTCACCAACAAGAATAACATCCGGGTCTTCACGTAAGGCTGAACGTAGTGCTGCTGAAAAACTTAAGGTATCTCGGTGAACCTCACGTTGGTTAATTAAACATTTTTTCGTTTCATGAACAAATTCTATTGGGTCTTCAATCGTTAAAATATGATCATTTTTATGATCATTAATATAATCGACCATTGCAGCAAGTGTTGTTGATTTTCCTGAGCCAGTTGGTCCAGTGACAAGTACTAAGCCACGCGGTGTATCTGATATTTCTCTAAAAATGTCTGGACAACCTAAATCATCAAGGGAGAGAATTTTACTTGGGATAGTACGAAATACGGCAGCAGGACCACGATTTTGATTAAAAGCATTAACCCTGAAACGTGCTAGACTTGGTACTTCAAAAGAGAAATCCACCTCTAAATTTTCTTCATACTCTTTGCGTTGCCTGTCATTCATAATATCATAGACTAAGGCGTTAACATCTTTCGCATCAAAGGCTGGAATATTAAGTTTACGTACATCACCATCGACACGAATAGAAGGTGGCGTACCTGTCGATAAATGTAAATCTGATGCATCATGTTGTACGCTAAATGCTAATAGTTCGGTAATATCCATAACAACCTCTTTTTAAGTAATAATGATAATATTTTATAGTAAGTACTTCTTTAACAATGAGTACTATTTACAATGAATATTCTTTTATAATAAAGACAAGATAAGCTAAAACAATATAAAATCAATGATTATGATAAATATGATAAACATTAAAGATAACCTCGACAAAATTAAAGCGCAAATACAGCAAGTTTGCCAACAAAGTGGTCGTTTAACAACAAGCTTAAACAATAAAAAGCTGCTACCGGTCACTTTACTGGCAGTAAGTAAAACCAAGCCCATTAACCTAATTGAGCAAGCATATAATGCAGGGCAAACCAATTTTGGTGAAAACTACCTGCAAGAAGCAGTAGAGAAAATAGCGCAACTTTCACACTTGCCTGACTTATGTTGGCACTTTATTGGTCCCATTCAATCGAATAAAACCAAGCAAATTGCCAGTAACTTTTCTTGGGTTCATACTGTTGATAGAGAAAAAATTGCATTACGCCTTAATCAACACTTGCAAGACTTGTCACAGCAAGGCTTTTCACATCAAGAGAATCAAAATCAAGATACTCTGCTAAACGTTTGTTTACAAGTGAATATTAGTGATGAAAGTTCAAAGTCAGGATTAAAAATCGATGAACTATTAAATTTAGCCGAAACCGTAAATAATTGTGATAAACTCGTTTTACGCGGCTTAATGGCTATTCCAGAAAAAAATGCCGAGCCAGCCAGATATCAACAACTTCAGCAACTTTATATCAAATTAAAAACACAATACCCAAGTGTTGATACGCTCTCTCTCGGTATGTCTAATGACTTAAGCATTGCCATCAAACATGGCTCAACTATGGTAAGAGTTGGCACTGCCATTTTTGGTGAAAGGCATAACACAACAAATTAACGTAAATTTTTTCAAAAAACAAACAAAGATAATCGAAGGAACAAAAGATGAACAAAATAGCCTTTATAGGTGCAGGTAATATGGCTCGCGCTATTATTATAGGTTTAGTTAATTCAGGAATTGATGCCAAAAACATTATAGTGGCTAATCCATCACCTGAAAAACGACTATTGTTAGCTGATGAATTTGGCGTGCAACAAACGGATGATAATATCAAAGCAGCTACCTTTGCTGACGTTATTGTTTTATCAGTAAAACCTCACTTTATTGGTGACGTTTGTCAGCAAATAAGTCAAACAATTGCTATTGACGACAAATTATTTATTTCTGTGGCCGCTGGCCGCACTGTTGAACAAATTCAGCAAGCTTTAGTTTGTGCAGGTAAAACATCAGCAAAAGCTCCTGTTGTAAGAGTTATGCCTAATACTCCGTCACAGTTAGGTTTAGGCATGAGTGGTCTTTTTGCCTCTCCTGAAGTCAGCACATCACAAAAGGCAAGCAGCGAAAAAATAATGAACGCTGTTGGCAAGATCATTTGGTTAGAAACTGAAGATAAAATTAATGATATTATTGCGGTTGCGGGCTCTGCCCCTGCTTATTTTTTCCTTTTTATGGAAGCGATGGAGCTAAAAGCACAAAAGCTAGGTTTCAGTAAAGAAGAAAGCCGTATGTTAGTTGAACAAACGGCTTTAGGCTCCGCCCAAATGGTTGCGCATAACAAAGATGAGATCAGCACCTTACGTGAAAATGTCACTTCTAAAGGCGGCTCTACTTTTGCCGCACTAGAACAATTTAGAACAGATGGACTTGAACAAATGGTAGACAATGCCATGAACGCTGCCATCAATCGTGCTGAAGAAATGGCCAAGTAATACCAATTTGATTAAATTTCTTCCCAAATCAGAGCTCTGCTCGATGTTCAATAACAAGGCAAATTTGTTTCGGTTTAGTCATTCTAAATCAAATGAATTTAACGATGTTAGTGGGTATCGAGCAAGCTCCCAGAGGGCGAGTTTAAAAGGCTTACATGCTGCGCTATTGATTTTGACAAGGGAATAACCATTCTCTTCAATCAATGCCTTGCCTTTAAGCCTTTTAATTCTCGCTGAGTGGGAAAGAACTTAATCAACTTGGTATAATCATTATTTTTATTACTATTGATACCCGTCCCACTTGCATATGCAGGTTTCAGAACTGCTGAATCCTGCATATGCAGGTGGAACGGGTATAATACTTATATTTACACAGAGACCTCTTTATTATGGAAGCAATTACTTATTTACTTAGATTTGCCTTTGACGCCTTATTAATGATTTTAATCATGAGAATATGGTTACAGTGGGTTAAAGCCGACTTTTATAACCCTTTCAGTCAATTTATTGTTAAAGCAAGTAACCCTTTAGTTGTGCCTTTGCGTCGTATTATCCCTGGTTACGGTGGCATAGACTTATCAACTATTTTAATCGCTTATGTGGTTGCTACACTAAAATTCGTTGCGCTAGCAGCCATATCTGGTGAAAGTTTAGGTCTATTGGCTTTTTATATTGGTTTACTAGTTTTGTTAAAGCAGGTAGGTTTTTTACTCTTTATTATTATGATTATCATGGCAGTAATGAGTTGGGTAGTTCAAGGTTATAACGCCACTTTAATGGTGTTTAGCCAGTTAACAGAACCTTTTTTGAATCCTATTCGGAAAATAATTCCAAATATGGGTGGTCTAGATTTATCTATGTTAGTCGCTTTTTTAGCAATGAATGTTATTAATATTTTATTATCTGGCTCCCTGCCTTATTGGTCAGCATTATAAATAAGTAAACTGTCGGTATTTTTTCACTTTAAATGTGTCATTTGAACCACATTTCTTAGCCCTGTTCTATACTATTCATACGTATGAAGGATTCAGTATAGTTAGTATAGTTCAGGTTCAATTACACAAGTTTTGGAGAATAGTATGAAAACGTCAATCATTCGGGCAAGCCAAGTATTATTAGCAATTTTCTTAAGCTTAATTGTTATCACGGGTGCAAGTGCTGAAAACATGAAAAAACTCGGTACCATGAACGTTCATTATATCGCGATTGGCTCAACATTTTTCACCCCAGAAATTGCTAAAGCTTATGGTATTACACGCAGTCGTTACAATGGTTTAGTTAATATATCCGTATTAGACAACACTAAAAAAGGCTCGCCAGCGAAATCCGTTAACATTCGTGGGAAAGCAAAAAACAACCTAGGCCAGTTCAAAACCTTAGAGTTTAATGAAGTAAAAGAAGGTGCTGCTATTTATTACCTTGCCCAAGTAAACTACAACCATGAAGAAACCATTCATTTTGATTTAACCATTACCGATGGTAAAGAAGAACAACAGTTAAAATTTTCACAAAAATTCTATGTTGATTAGTGTTTACCACTAAATTAATCACTAGAGTTAAAAGGTACTAGGCAAGTAAGCAAATCGACTTATCGTCTAGTACCTAAAGCGAGTTTGCGCTATCATTAGCGATATTATTTCCCCCAATAACAATCCTCATGTCAAAAATAGTTTTAGCCACTGGCAATCAAGGTAAAGTAAAAGAATTAGCACATTTATTAAAAGACCAGGCTTTTGAAATTGTACCGCAAAGTGCTTTTAACGTACCTGAAGTTGCTGAAACAGGTACTACCTTTGTTGAAAATGCGATAATTAAAGCACGCCACGCAGCTAAAATTACCGGTTTACCCGCGATTGCAGATGACTCAGGTTTAGAGGTGGATGCCTTAAATGGCGCACCGGGAGTTTATTCAGCGCGTTATGCCGCAGACCTTGTACTGAATGGCGAACCAAGTGATAGCGATAATACCAATAAGCTATTAAATGCCTTACTTGATACACCTGTTGAACAACGAACAGCACGTTTTCATTGTGTACTGGTTTATATGAAACATGAAAACGACCCGACACCCATTATTTGTCATGGTGTTTGGCAAGGGTCTATCGCAAAAGAAAAACACGGTGAACAAGGTTTTGGTTACGATCCTGTTTTTTGGCAAGCCGATTTACAAATGACTTCCGCACAATTGCCTCGTGACCTGAAAAATAAACTAAGTCATCGCGGACAAGCTTTAGTGCAACTCGTTGACAAGTTAGCGCAAAGCCAACTTTTTTAACTAAACGATTTAACTAAACCATTTAACTAAACCATTTAACTAAACCATTTAACTAAACCATTTAACTAAACCATTTAACTAAACCATTTAATCTAGTCATTTAATTATTTCCTATAACATTTCTAAAAATATGCCAATAAACATGCTAAAAACACCACCGTTATCGCTTTATATACACATTCCTTGGTGTGTTGAAAAATGCCCCTATTGCGACTTTAACTCTCATGCCTTAAAAAATACTATTCCCGAGCATGACTACGTTAAGGCACTTATTGAAGATTTAGACGCTGATATTTCTCGTTTTAACTTAATCAACAGGCCGCTGCATTCTATTTTTATTGGTGGTGGTACTCCTAGTTTGTTTACTGCACAAGCCATAGAGAGTTTACTCAGCCAAGTGCTTAATCGCTTTGAACACAATAAGGATATAGAGATCACCCTAGAAGCTAATCCGGGTACGATAGAGGCCGAAAAATTTATTGGTTTTTTTAATGCAGGGGTTTCACGCCTTTCTATTGGCGTACAAAGTTTTGAGTCACCTAAATTAATAAAATTGGGTCGCATTCACGACAGTGAACAAGCAAAGGTAGCCGCGAAATTAGCTAAAGAATGTGGTGTTAAAAGTTTTAATTTAGATCTGATGCATGGACTTCCTAATCAATCGGTAGAAAATGCTTTAGATGATTTAAAAATGGCAATTAGTCTTGAACCTAATCACATCTCTTGGTATCAACTCACCATTGAACCCAACACCGCTTTTTATTCTAAACCACCGACCTTACCCATTGATGACACTTTGTGGGACATACAAGAGCAAGGCGTCAAGTTACTTGAGGAAGCGGGTTATCATCAATATGAAATTTCTGCTTATGCCAAACCAGGTTTTCAGTGTCAGCACAATACTAACTACTGGCAATTTGGCGATTACTTAGGTATTGGCTGCGGCGCTCATGGAAAAATAACCGACAGTAACAGCAATAAGATCTTTCGCACCGTCAAGGTAAAACACCCCAAAGGTTATCTTGAGCAAGACAGAGACTACTTAGACAAGTTAACGCCTGTGCAAGCAAGCGAGTTGCCTTTTGAATTTATGATGAATCAACTGAGATTACACAAAAGTTTTAGCTTACTTGATTATCAAAATTATACGGGATTAAGCACTGAGTCTATTTTACCCAATTTAATGCAAGCTAAACAAAGAAAACTCATGACAAATGATAAACAAGAGCAAGGTTTATCAAGTGAAACATGGCGAGTAACTGACTTAGGTCAAAAATATTTAAATGACTTATTAGAAATATTTCTATGATTAAAGAAATCAATCAAGCTGAACAAGTATTATTAGACACTCACTTCATGCAACGTGCTTATGAATTAGCACAACAAGCTGAAAGTTTTGATGAAATACCGGTTGGTGCAGTTGTTGTCTTTCAAGGAAAGGTTATCGGTGAGGGATTTAATCAATCGATCATGCTAAACGACCCCTCTAGCCATGCAGAGATGAACGCTATTCGCCAAGCGGGGAAAACGCTAAACAACTATCGATTACTTGATTGCACATTGTACGTGACTTTAGAACCCTGCCCTATGTGTGCTGGTTTACTGGTACATAGCCGTATTAAGCGCTTAGTTTATGCTAGCCCTGATTTAAAAACAGGCGCTGCAGGTAGTGCTTTAAATTTAATAGATAATCCACTGCTAAATCATCAAATAGAAGTGAGCAGTGGTATTATGCAGCAACAATGCAGTCACTTATTATCCTCTTTTTTTAAACGTCGTAGAATAGAAAAAAAAGCAAAGAAAAAAGCTGATACCTTACATACAAAAAAGAAATAACATTGTTATATACAGCGAATATTAATTTATCTGCTAACGTTTAAGTATTAATAATAAATAACATTCTACTTAATAGCGCTTTCTTGACGTGTTATTAATTATATATCTATCACGGAAAGACACGCATGCAGATTTCCCCGACTCAATCCATCGACTCAGATAACATTGAAAGCAACAACCTTGCCTCACCACCTTTTCCCTTAAAAAAATTGAATACATCAGCCCAGATAAAATTGTTTTTCTTTTTGGGTATTCTACTTATTTGCATTACCCCCATTATGTTAAATATGCTTGGTGTGGACTTTTCCTCATCTATCAACCCTATTGAGCAGAACAATAATAAAATAACAGCTAACGACTTGTTTTATGCGCTTGCTGGAGCCTTGCAGCATACAATACTTGAGTGGACGGCCGTAATACTTGCCTTACTCACTTTTCTATTAGCCCTAATGCACTACAGAATTCATAAAGATATTGCCATTCCTATTATAGGCATGGCTATTTTTTGTGCCGGCTCAGTCGATGCTTTTCACACACTTGCAGCTACGCGTATTATTTCAGCACAAGCCCCGAATACAGATTTCATACCTTTTACTTGGGCATTCTCTCGAATTTTTAATGCCTTTATCATGATAACAGGCACAATTATCAGTATTTACCTTTATAAGCGACGCGACAAAAGCAAACAGGAATACAAAATCCTGATGATAATAGGTCTTATATTTTTTGCGATCGCTTATACCCTAGTGCATATTGCAGCGAGTAGTAACAACCTGCCACAAACTATGTTTCCAGAAGCATTAATAACTAGACCCTACGATGTATTACCTTTAGGGCTATTTATTTTCGCCGGCAGTTTATTCATCAACTTATACAAGCAGTCCCCTTCCCTAGCTAAGTATGGTTTACTGATGAGTATTATCCCCGAAATAGCCACACAGTTTCACATGGCCTTTGGTTCAACGGCACTGTTTGACAATCATTTTAACATTGCTCATTCATTAAAAATATTTGCTTATGGCTGCGTATTCTTAGGTATATTACTTGATTTAAAATCAAAAAACTCATCAGCGAATGAAGTCCATATCACAAAAAACTCAATTGAAGGTAATAAAAAACCAATAAACCTCAACACTGACTTACACCCTGCTGGCCATGCGCGTTTCTCTATCGGTATGCAAATTCCTATCGCTGCTTTTTCACTTTCTTTATCCATTGCTATTCTCGTCAGCTTTCTTTTTTACTTTGAAACTCAACGCTTGTTAGTCGAACAGACGGGCAATGAACTTGCCATTGAAAGCAACCTGGTAGAACCTATTATTGAGCAGCTATACCAACAGGCACAATCAGATATTTTATTTTTAAGTAAAACCCCCCCGGTATTAGGGATGTTAAATGCCTTCGAAAAAGGCGATAAACATGATTATCAATTATGGCAAAAAAGATTAGAGCAAATTTTTACCGAGTTTATAATCAATAAGTCATTTTATTATCAAGTCCGTTATATTGGTATAACTGATATTGGTAAGGAGCTTGTTAATGTACGCGGCAATAATCAAGTTACCGTTGTACCTCAATCTCGGTTGCAAATAAAAAAACAAAGGCCTTACTTTAAAGAGACTATAAATATAAACCCAGGACAAGTCTATTTCTCTAAAGTTGAGTTGGCTAAAAATAACAATAAAATTGAACGTCCACACAAAGTGGTGCTAAGAGTTTCCACGCCGATATATCATCCTGAAACCGGTATTTCATTTGGTATTGTTGTCATTAACATTGACTTCGATGCCTTCATTGTGCAACTCAAAAACAATGAATTAAGTCAGTTGCATTTCTACCTGGCCAATAACGAAGGTGATTTTATCTATCACCCAGAGACCGATAAAAAATTCAAGCCGGATTTAGATAAACGTTATTTAATGCAAAATGAGTTTCCTCTTTTAGCAAATATTTTTAAAAATGATATGAAAGAAACAAAATTGAAAAATATTTTGTTTGAAGACAGCCAATATATTGGCCATTTTAAACCGATATTATCGGATGACTTTGGTCATAAGCAGCAACTTAATTTACTCGTATTAAAAAGCACTACCGCAATCAATAAAACACTGCAAGACTTTAGAATGCGTAGTTTATTACTAGGCAGTGCCTTAGCGCTTGTTGCATTAGCTATTGCTATATTTGCTGCTAGAAGTATAGCTCAGCCTTTACAACAGATAACCAAAAGCTTAACAGAGCACACTAAAACAAATAAGCTTAGTAACTTACCTTTAGAGAGCCAAAGTGAAATTGGCGTATTGGCTCGTAGTTTTAGTAATTTATTTAAACAAATGCAACATGCTTTCCATGAGCAGCAAGAGTCAGCATTATTTGCTAAACAATCCGCTGAAAAAATTAACGCCGTTTTCATGAGTGCAGCAGAAGCCTTTATCACCATTAATGATAAAGGTTTTATCACCTCATTTAACCGCGCAGCAGAAGTTATGTTTGGTTATCGCGAAGCCGAAATTATCGGTCAAAACATTAGTGGCTTGATGCCAAAAAATTATGCTATCAATCATGATGATTACATCAATCACTTTCTCAATACTGGTGAAGCAAGCATTATCGGTGTTGGACGTAAGCTCAAAGCAACTAAAAAATCTGGCGAAATTTTTCCTATTCATTTAGCTATTTCAAAAATTAACACTGAAGATGGAGCTATTTTTACCGGCATAGTGCGCGATATATCGAAAGAAGCTCAATTAGAGCTTGAACAAGAAATAAATCAAAAAAAATTATTAGCAATTAATGAACGCATGAGTCTAGCAACCGATGCCGCAGGTATTGGTATTTGGCAATACGATTTGATTAATGACAAGTTAAGTTGGGATAACTGGATGTTCAACATCTATGATATCGACAAAAAGGACTTCTCTGGCACGCTAAAAGATTGGCAAAATACCGTGCATAAAGAAGATATAGAATCGGCAAATAATGCAGTTCAAATTGCCATTGATACTAAAACCACATTAGATCATGAATTTAGAATTATTCATAAAGACGGAAAATCAAGGCATATCAAAGCAATTGCAATTATAAAAAATAATAAGCAAGATGAACCTGTAGAAATTATTGGCGTCAATTTTGATATAACGAGTAGAAAAGAGGTTGAACTAGAGCATATTGCCGCCAAAGAACTCGCTGAAAACACAACTCGCCACAAAGCAGAGTTTCTTGCCAGTATGAGCCACGAAATTAGAACACCGATGAATGGTATTTTAGGTATGCTGGGCTTATTAATGCGCAATGAGTTAAGCGAAGAACAGATGCATCGGGTAAAACTAGCCAACTCAAGCGCCGAAGCGTTACTCAACCTAATCAATGATATTTTAGATTTTTCTAAGGTCGAAGCAGGAAAGCTAGACTTAGAAGAAATTGATTTTGATTTGCGTAAACTATTTGGTGAATTTAGTGAGTCGTTAGCATTGAAAAGCCAAGAAAAAAACATCGAAATTATTTTAGATAATAGAGCGATAAACCAAAGCCATGTTATTGGCGATCCTGGCAGAATAAGACAGATACTCAATAACTTAACAGGTAATGCTATTAAATTTACCAACAGTGGGGAAATAGTGATCACGGCCGCTTTAACCGAAGATAAAAGCCCGCAAAACTTTCCACAACTAACACTTGAATGCAGTATTAAAGATACAGGCATAGGTATTCCTAATGACAAAGTCGACCATTTATTTGATTCTTTTACTCAAGTTGATGCTTCAACTACCCGTAAATACGGTGGCACTGGTTTGGGTTTAGCTATATCAAAGCAACTATGTCATTTAATGCAAGGAGATATCAGCGTAGATAGCACGTTAGATCATGGCTCTACGTTTAGCTTTAAGGTGAAATTAAAGCCAAGCCTACTGACCACAAAAGTATTACCTTCAGTTTCAATTAATGATATCGATATGTTAGTTGTTGATGATAATGCAACAAACCGTTTAGTTTTAAGAGAGCAGCTTGAATACTGGGGAGCAAATGTGGAGGAAGCCACCAACGGCTTAACCGCTTTGGAGCTATTGGAAAATACGCTATCAAAACAGCAGGTAAGTCAACTAAAAGTGGCTTTTTTAGATATGAACATGCCCCATATGGATGGCGCAATGTTAGCTAAAGCCATCAAGAGTAATGCAGCATTATCTCATATCAAATTAGTCATGATGACCTCTATGGCTGCACGTGGTGATGCTAAGTATTTTTCTCAACTCGGTTTTTGTGCTTATTTCCCAAAACCCGCTATAACAAATGACTTATTTAAAGCGCTTAAGTTATGCATAAGCCAAGAAAGTGATATTCAGGGTTTACCTTTAATCACTCACCATTCAGTAGCTGAGTATCAAGAACTGAAAGTAGAAACACAGCAAGTAAATGAAGGCGATGAAACACCTTTTAATAAAACACCTCACCAAGAAAGTCCTTTGCAAAACTGTCAATTATTATTAGTCGAAGATAATCGCATCAATCAAGAAGTCGCTCGACACGTTTTAGCTGAGTTTGGTATAACCCCGGTAATAGCTAACAATGGTAGAGAAGCATTAGATTTATTACTAACAAGAAACAAAGATACAAACAGTAATAAAGCTTTCGACGTGATTTTAATGGATTGCCAAATGCCCGAGATGGATGGCTATCAAGCGACTCAAGCAATACGCAAAGGGCAAGCCGGTAAAACATATCAAGACATCACCATTATAGCGATGACAGCAAATGCGATGAAAGGAGATAAAGAGAAATGTTTAGCCGCGGGTATGACAGACTACTTAAGCAAACCAATTGAGCCACTAAAGCTTAAAGATAAACTGATTCACTATACTCATGGTGAAGAGCATATCCAACTGATTAATAATGACTTTGATAAAAAAAGCCCCGTGGTAGAGGTTAGTGACGATAGTCATATGTCTGAAGAAAAAGAACTTTGGCACAAAAGTGACTTTGCTAAACGATTAAATCACAATGAAATGATTCAGCAAAAACTGTTACTGTTATTTATTGACGAAATGCCTAAACAATTAGCTGCACTTACATTAAGCATTGATCAGGGCGACTCGCAAGAAGCTCATAATATCAACCATAAAATACAAGGTATGTCCGCAAATATAAGCGCTATAACGTTAACCGAATGCTGTAAAAGCTTAGCTAGTTATACAAAAGTAGCGGATATAAAAGCAATGCTGAGAATAAATATAGAAATAAAAACTACTTATGCGTTACTTGAGGTGTTAATTAACCAGCATCTTTTAACTATTCAGCCAAAAGTGGATTAATTGGCATTAATACAGCTCTCTTGCTCTGTTAACATCACTTGATTAAAATAAAACTGTCGACGATTAATCATTTTTATTTGTTGGCGGTGCATTTGCTTTTTACGTTGATTACTTGATTTACTTGCTGATAAATTACGTTTATTTCTCATTAGGCTATCCTACTTAATATATTTATTAATGTTTTGTTTATTTATTAAGTAAGTATTATTGATTAGCAATATGACGATTTAATGACAAGGATATTTCTTTTTTGTAAACGTTAAGATATGAAGGGCAGTTACCTTGGAAGTGTCTCTTCCTTAAGAGTCTCACCCAAAGGAAGATCTTCAAGCACTTCTTTAGCTAGCGCCTTTTTTTGAGCATTTACATCAAGCCAAGTTAAGGTATCGTAATAACGACGGATATTTTCCACATAACTTACCGGCTCTTCACCTCGAGCATAACCATATTTTGTTTTTTTATAATATTTTTTTTGTTGCAATAACGGTAACCGTTTCTTCACTTCAACCCAACGATCAGGATCTCCACCTTGGCGCTGGGTAATAATACGGGCATCATTTAGGTGGCCAAAACCAACATTATACGATGCTAGTGCAAACCAAGTTCTGTCTGGGCTGGGAATTCTATCAGGCATTTTATCTATCATACGCTGAAAATATTTAGCCCCACCACGAATGCTTTGCTCTGTATCTAAACGATTTTTAATACCAATGTGTTTTGCTGTTGCTAGCGTTAACATCATCATGCCACGTACACCAGTATGAGAGCGAGCATGTGGCCGCCAATGCGACTCTTGATAACTTATAGCCGCCAATAAACGCCAATCAATATCCTGCGCATGTTTTTCAAATAAAGCTTGGAATTTGGGTAGTGTTTTTTCTACTGCTTTAATAAAAGTACGTGTTTCAACATAGTTAAATTCTTCGATATGGCCATAATATTTATTATCTAGAGCTAATAACGTGCCGTCGTGATGCACTTGACCGAAAAATTCAATAAGGCTAGAAAGAATATCATCCTTGGCATTTTGACTAACCATCCAGGCTAATGGTTCAGGGTCTTGGATACTAAAGCCTATACTCACTTCAGGGTAGTACCTGCGAGTGATTGCCAACGCATTACTGTCTATAATAGTGTAATCGATATCACCATTAAGCACTTGCTCTAATAATTCCTCGCTATCATATTCGCTAGTTTCAAGCCACGTAAGATCGTTATTCTCTTTTTTTAAAAACTCTAAGTTTTCTACATAACTAGAGCCCGCAGTGACCATGAGTTTACCTGCTAATTTTCCAGATAAATCACTCACTCTTCTTGGTCTGGTATTACCTTGTTTAAAGACTAACTTTTGGCTGATAGTTTGATAACTTGGGGCAAAACGAAAACGCTGCAAACGTTTATCTGTAATAGCAAGTCCGGATGCCAACACATCAAGCTCACCTGTATTTAACTTTATAAAAAGTTCATCTAAAGAATAACTAGGAATGACTTTCAAGTCGACATTAAGTGAGTCTGCATATTTTTTTGCCAATTCATATTCAAAACCTGCATAGCCATCCGCTTGTACATAATAATTCGTTGGACCATAAAGAGTACCAACCTTGATGTAACCTCGCTCAATAATACGCGTTAAGCTAGCGCTCTTGCTTTTTTTCTCACAGCCATTAAGCATAAAAAGCGTCAATAGCAGCAGCAAAGTACTGACAAACTTATTGTTAATTACAGTGTTTTCTTTATTGGTGAAGTGTTTTTTCATAATGCTAATTGTGTCGTGTATTGCCTTGTTAGCCAAGCACTTTTTTTATTCGAACTGCTATCTCTCTGTACAGTAACATTTCTACAGCTTATTCCATTAGTTATTCCTATCATAAAGCGCTATTTTTCAATATGATTTTCAACTATAATACGCGCGATTTTCTAGTTAAACTGAACTCAGTTAAGCTAAATTTAACCGTTACCTTTGCAGTAATTGCAGTTTAGCTGACCAAAACCCTACATAACACTTGGTGATTACCCTATGACGATGTTGATGAAAACCCTTCGTGGCGCCCCGGCACTTTCAGACTTTCGAGTAAAAAAACTATTAGCTCAATGTGCTGAGTTACAACTTCCTGTGACAAAGATTTACGCTGAATTTACGCACTTTGCACATGTTTCAGCTGAACTTAATGATGAAGAGTTTCAAGTTTTACAACAACTCCTTAAATATGGACCAAACATTGAAGAGCACGAACCTGTTGGTCAATTTTTATTAGTAACACCTCGTCCGGGTACAATTTCGCCTTGGTCTTCAAAATCAACAGATATTGCACATAACTGTGGCCTAGCTAAAGTTTCACGTTTAGAACGTGGTCTTGCTTATTACATCACCCTGTCTAAAGACAATGCTGAATTAAGTACTGAACAACAAGTACAGCTTAACCATCTTATTTCAGATCGCATGATGGAAGCCGTATTCACGACTATGGCACAAGCTACGTCACTATTTGCTACAGCAGAGCCGGGTGAATTAACCGCGATAGATATTGAGAATGGTGGTAAACACGCATTAGTAAAAGCTAATGTAGATTTAGGTTTAGCATTAGCGGAAGACGAAGTTAATTACCTCTTTGAAAATTTCACTAAACTAGGTCGTAATCCACACGACATCGAACTTTACATGTTCGCACAAGCAAACTCAGAACATTGTCGTCATAAAATATTCAACGCTGACTGGACTATCGATGGCGTAAAACAACCAAAATCATTATTTAAAATGATCCGTAATACCCACGAGGTTAACCCTGATTATGTCTTAAGTGCTTATGAAGATAACGCTGCGGTAATGGTCGGCAATAAAGGCGGACGTTTCTTCCCTAACCCTGAAACCAATGTTTATGGTTATCACCATGAAGATATTCAAATCTTGATGAAGGTTGAAACTCATAACCACCCTACCGCAATTTCACCATACCCTGGCGCTGCTACCGGTTCTGGTGGTGAAATTCGTGACGAAGGCGCAACCGGTATTGGCTCTAAACCAAAAGCGGGTTTAGTTGGGTTTTCTGTATCAAATTTACGTATTCCAAATTTTGAACAGCCTTGGGAAACAGACTTTGGCAAACCAAGCCGTATTGTTTCAGCACTTGATATTATGATGGAAGGCCCGCTTGGCGGCGCAGCATTTAACAATGAATTTGGTCGTCCTGCTATTTTAGGCTATTTCCGTACTTACGAAGAGCAAGTTAACTCATTCAATGGCTCTGAAGTTCGTGGTTACCATAAACCTATTATGCTTGCCGGTGGTTTAGGTAATATTCGTGATGAACACGTACAAAAACGTGAAATTATTGTTGGCGCTCACTTAATCGCCTTAGGTGGCCCAGCAATGAACATTGGTTTAGGCGGCGGCGCTGCTTCATCAATGGCTTCAGGTCAATCAGCTGAAAACTTAGATTTTGCTTCTGTACAACGTGAAAATCCAGAAATGGAACGTCGTTGCCAAGAAGTTATCGATAAATGTTGGCAATTAGGTGAAGAAAACCCTATCGCCTTTATTCACGATGTTGGTGCGGGTGGTTTATCAAATGCATTCCCTGAATTGGTTTCAGATGGTGATCGTGGTGGTGTTTTTGAACTTCGCAACGTACCTAATGATGAACGTAGCATGGCGCCACATGAAATCTGGTGTAATGAATCTCAAGAGCGTTATGTTATTGCGGTATCAGATAAAAATTTAGCGGCCTTTGAACAAATTTGTGCCCGTGAACGTGCACCATATGCTGTGGTTGGTCGTGCAACTGAAGAAATGCATTTAACCGTTACTGATGCACATTTTGAAGGTAATAAAGAACTAGATACACCGATTGATTTACCACTTGATGTGTTACTCGGTAAAACGCCAAAAATATTCAAAGATGTAAAAACAGAAACCGCAACAGGTGATGAGTTTTCATTAACTGATATTACTTTAGAAGATGCTGCACAACGTATATTGTCGCTACCAACAGTAGCTGAGAAAACCTTCCTAATTACCATTGGCGATCGAAGCGTAACCGGTATGGTTAATCGTGACCAAATGGTTGGCCCTTGGCAAGTACCTGTAGCCGATTGTGGTGTTACCGCCTCTGCGCTTGATTCTTACCACGGCGAAGCGATGTCATTAGGTGAACGTACACCGGTTGCTTTATTAAACTTTGGCGCTTCTGCTCGTTTAGCAGTAGCTGAATCTTTAACAAATATTGCCGGTACTGATATTGGCGATTTAAATCGTATTAAATTATCAGCTAACTGGATGTCGCCAGCAGGTCATCCTGGTGAAGATGCCGGTTTATACGAAGCGGTTAAAGCGATTGGCGAAGAACTTTGTCCAGCGCTTGGTTTAACGATTCCCGTTGGTAAAGACTCAATGTCGATGAAGACTAAATGGCAAGACAACGGCAGCGAAAAGTCAGTAACCTCGCCGATGTCGTTAATTATCACAGCCTTCGGTGTTGTTGAGGATATCCGTAAAACAGTAACGCCTGAACTACGTACAGATCAAGGCGATACCCGTATTGTTGCTATTGATTTATCAAAAGGTAAAAATCGTTTAGGTGGTTCATGTTTAGCACAGGTTTATAAACATCTGGGCAACGAAACACCTGATGTTGATTGCCCTGAAACGTTAAAAGGTTTCTTCAACGCCATACAAACACTGGTACGTGATGAGAAATTGGTTGCTTATCATGATATTTCTGATGGTGGTTTATTTACCTCTGTTGTTGAAATGGCCTTTGCTGGCCATACCGGTATTGATATTGATTTAACTAAATTAACATCAATGTCAGGCAACGATGTCGATGTATTGTTCAGTGAAGAGCTTGGTGCGGTAATTCAAATCAAGGAAGCTGATGTTGATGCTATTCATGCCATATTTGCTGAGCACGGCATTGAAGATTGTTGTACTGATATTGGCCGTATTAATAATGAAGATACCATTCGCTTTAGCCGCGATGGGACAGTAGTACTAGAAAACTCTCGTACTTACTACCGTACAACGTGGGCACAAACCACTTACAAAATGCAGTCAATGCGTGATAACCCGGCATGTGCTCAACAAGAACATGATGTTAAGTTTGATACTGAAGATCCGGGCTTAAATACCGAACTTACTTTTGATATCAACGAAGATATTGTCGCTAAGTTAATCGCGCAAGACGCACAAAAGCAAACCAATCCTAAGATTGCTATTTTACGTGAGCAAGGTGTTAACTCTCATGTAGAAATGGCCGCTGCTTTTGACCGTGCTGGTTTTGTCGCGATTGACGTACATATGTCTGATATTTTATCAGGTCGTACAGATTTAGCTGACTTTAACGGTTTAGTTGCTTGTGGCGGTTTCTCATACGGTGATGTATTAGGTGCTGGTGAAGGTTGGGCAAAATCAATTTTATTCAACAAAGACGCTAAGACAATGTTCAAAACATTCTTTGAACGAACAGATACTTTTTCATTAGGTGTGTGTAACGGTTGTCAGATGTTATCGAACTTAAAAGAAATCATACCAGGATCTGATGCTTGGCCACACTTTGTACAAAATAAATCTGAACGCTTTGAAGCACGTTTTTCTTTGGTTGAAATTCAAGAAAGCCCATCAGTATTGTTCAAAGGTATGGCAGGTTCACGCATGCCTATCGCCGTTTCTCATGGTGAAGGACATGCTGAATTTAGCTCGGAAGAGGCAATAGGCGCAGCGAATGATTCAGGCACAGTATCAATGCGTTATGTTGATAACTACGGTCAAGTAACAGAGACTTATCCTGCTAACCCGAACGGCTCACCAGACGGGATAACAGCGCTTACAACAACTGACGGACGTGTAACAATCATGATGCCACATCCAGAACGCGTATTTAGAACTGTAGCCAACTCTTGGCACCCTGATGAATGGCAAGAAGATTCACCTTGGGTTCGCATGTTCCGTAATGCTCGTGCTTTTATAGGTTAATAACGAGTAATGTACTCAGTAGAAAAAGCACCTTTTATTAAGGTGCTTTTTTTTGTCTTTTGTCCCCTTGAAATGTATTTTCAGATTGGAGAGTCATACCAAGTACATTAATTAATTGCCCACTTAGCGAGAATTATTTTGCACGAATTACAAGCCCCAAAGGTATTGCACTTGCAATATCTTTTCAGTGTTATATCCTCTGAACAATTGAAGATAAAGAAAGTAACACAATAAGGCTCAACGACTATGCAAAAACACGATGCAACCCCATTAAATGACTACATTGAATATCCTGTAGAAGAAATGCTTTCGCGTTCAGAAGAGTTTTATCTTGATATTAAACGACGTCACAGCATTCGTAGCTTCAGCAATAGACAAGTGCCAAAAGAAATCATTGAAAACTGCATAAAGGCAGCGGCAACTGCACCGAGTGGTGCGAATCATCAGCCTTGGCACTTTGTTGCTGTGCACAGTAGTGATATTAAAAAACAAATTCGTCAACAAGCTGAGTTTCATGAGCGAGGCTTTTATGAGGGCCGTGCCGGAGAAGAATGGCTTGGCGCATTAAAAGCGTTAGGCACAGATGCTGACAAACCTTATTTAGAAGAAGCACCGTGGTTGATTGCTATTTTTAGTCAAAAGAAAGGCGGGATCAGTTCTGACGATAAAAATACCAACTATTACGTACATGAGTCTGTGGGTATTGCGACAGGTTTTTTAATTAATGCCTTGCATACATCAGGTTTAGTAACATTAACTCACACGCCAAAACCGATGTCATTCCTAAGCAAGGTGTGCGGACGACCAGAAAATGATCGCGCCTACATGTTACTCATCGCTGGTTACCCAAGTGAGGATGCGACAGTTCCCGCTCATGCACAAGTGAAAAAACCATTAGCAGACATTGCTACCTTTTTATAAAATGACTCTGACGAGGCTTGAAAGGTACTCGCTATAAATTAAAGTTAGACAAAGTCTAGTTGAATATCAGTGCAACCTTTTGAGCAGCGAATGCCGGACATGCTGCCTTCTTCGGGCGTGAATAACTTTAAAGGTTGCTGACATTCAGGGCAAATAACAACCTGCCCTGTCATCATTTTTTTAACTATTTTCTTTTGCTGAAAAAAGGATTCCTTGCTTGCCTTTTGTAAGGCAGAGAACTGTTTAATATCTATATTCATATACTTCTAAACTCACTGATGATAAAGCCGAAAAATCTTATTTAATTGGTATTAACTTTTTATTTCTTTTAATCGCTTTTAATCGCTTTTAATATTATCCAACAAAATAAACACCGTCAAACTGCCCTTGTAAAGGTGCTGCATTCGTCACCAATAGTGTTTGATAACTGGTAATATTTTCATAAGTCGCGGACATTTGTGGATAACCAGTAATCTCCCAAGGTAAATCGGGATATGTTTCTGATGGAGTAAAAGAGAGTTTTTGATTGTTTTCTAATAATAATTGACCGAACTTAAGTGCTAGCTCTTGGTTAGGAAATAAAATTGAAAATTCAATTTCACGTTCATTTATTAAATCATCACCATTTTCTTGCATCTGCCAAAGGGTGTTGCCAATTTCATCTTCAGGAAAAAGCGTTAAATCTCGTATCATAGTTACTCTTAAATTGGGATTATTTTTATCATTTCGATATTTTAGCTTTGCTAAGTTAATAAACCTAGTAAAATAAGTGTAAAACCCTCGTTAGCTATTTGAAATATGCCAATAGATAAAACCTGTTCAACTATTCACGATGAAAGCTCAGTTAGAGCCTCAGCTAAAATCCATCAAAAGTTTGAGTGGCATATCAAAATCGAGGAACAACTAAGCTGCACGTCCATCTCAGTATTAGAGAATTATTGTCATACGAAAAACATTTCGCTTTCAAAAGCAGAGTTAAAACAAGCTATCAGCAAAGGTGCATTGTGGTTGACGCCTGCAAGAAACAAAAAACAAACACAACGACTACGCAGAGTAAAGAAGCCACTATCACTTGGTGATGAACTGCATTTTTATTTCAATAGCGAAGTACTCTCAACGCCTATTCCACAAGCACTGTTAATTAAAGATCTTATAGATTACAGTGTCTGGTATAAACCTTATGGTATGTTATCGCAAGGCTCTAAATGGAGTGATCATTGCACTATCGCCCGCTTCGCTCAGCAAAACTTACCGGATGACCGCCCGGCTTTTATTGTACATCGATTAGATAGAGCAGCGACAGGTTTAATACTTATTGCTCACACTAAAAAAGCGGCAAGAGCTTTATCTTCAATGTTTGAAAACCGTACTATTGAGAATAATAGTCTAGAAAAATTTTATCAAATAATTGTACATGGCAATCATTCAACTAGATCACAGCCTGAAAAAATCACCCATGATGTCGATGGCAAAAAAGCTCAAAGCACTTTTACTTGTTTAGCTTATGATAAAGAAGAAAATCAGTCTTTAATCAAGGTAAAAATAGACAGTGGCAGAAAACATCAAATTCGAATTCATGCTGCGAATATAGGTATGCCTGTTGTAGGCGACAGATTACACGGTAACGCTAATGAAAATGAAATTAAAAACCTACAGTTATGTGCTGTCAGTTTATCTTTTACCTGCCCTCTCTCTGGAGATAAACAACACTTTGAGCTAGAAGATGAGATGAAAGTTGGATTTTGTTTTAGTCGCTAGCTTATCAATATCTAGCGACCTCTACGGAACAACTTATCTAACAATCAAATAAAGCGTTTAACGTTAATGTTTAACGTTAAACGCAATAATTAAAGTCATTATCCGCCAATAAAGACAAACTATCACCGACTCTTTCATTAACGTCTATAGCAGCTAATAAATCTAACCCCTGTTGTCGCTGTTCAAGTGTTAAGGCTTGATAAGGTAGGCGAAAGTTTGCTGACACGGCATCTGTCATCATCAATGCCGTATTAATCGCAATAGGATTTGGCTCACAAAATAGCCATTGCATCAAACCTTGTAAGTCATTATTAAGCTTCGTTGTGGCTGCTAAATTATGAATAGGGTCATCTTTATCCATTAATTTACGCATTAAACCTGGAATGATATTTGAAGTTACCGAAATGACCCCATGAGAGCCGTGCTGATGACGACCTTCATAACTTTCATCATCGTTACCCGACCAACACGAAATACCTTGTTTTTCATAATGAGCAATACGCTCATTACCGGCACACTCTTTTACACCGATAAAGTTTTTATTTTTTGATAGCGGCTCAATAATATCTGGTGTTAAATCTTGTCCAGTTCTGCCTGGTACGTTGTAAATAAATGCAGGGCCAATTTCAAGCACTCGTTTAAAGTGCTCAATAACACCTTGTATAGAAGTACGTCCATAATAAGGGTTAATTTGTAACGCCGCATCCATACCAATAGCAAAGCCATTTTGTGTTGCTTTGATCGCTTCTCGGGTATTGTTACTACCGGTATTACCAATAATGAGCAACTTATCGCTAAAGTTATGCACACTGTGAGCGATTAAAATCAAATGTTCTTCCCAGCTAAGTAAGTGCCCTTCACCGGTTGTTCCACCAACAATAATACCGTCAACACCCGCAGAAATCTGCTCAGCCACTAAGGTATCGTAAGTTGTTAAACAAATCTCACCTTTAGCATCATAAGGTGTTTTAATGGCAGTAATCAAACTCGCTGCTTGTAATCGCTTCATTGTTTTCTCTATTTAATTTTTATCGTTAATATTCAAATGCTGATCACTATAAAATTAACAGTGGCCAACAACATCTACTATTCTATGCAGGGTATATATCTCTTCTGTCACTATATGCTGGTATTGAAAAGTATGAGAATCTAATTTCAACACTTGATAAGCATGGTAATTATCCGCATTATTTAAATCTGCGGCATAGTGTTCTTGTTCGACCATTTCACTCTTTGTTAAAGTGAAATGTATATCCGCGACTAAACCCCAGTCACCAAATTCTGTCACCTGCTCAATAACATCACCTTTATCATCAAAGGAGACAAAGCTAAACTCAAAAGTCCCCTCTACAGAGAGTTGAGCATATTCTATTGTTTTATGCCCTTGTACATCAATACTTTCACTATACCAGCGTCCAAACAAAAGTTCTCTATCGTAAATAAGGCGGTTAACAGGCATAAGTGTCAATTTGAGCAGGTAATATTCCTGCTATTTTAATGCTAAAAACATTTAATGCCAATGAGAATAAAAAATCTTTATAAATTAGCTGTTAGTTCATCTAAAAAAGAGTAAATTAACTGCAATAAAAAATTCATAAATAGGCTGCGCCCACAATGCACGTACAATTATTATTAACAGGAAATGAGCTTATGACTGGCGACATTCTTGACAGTAATTCAGCAATGATCGCACAAGAGTTGATAGAACTCGGGTTAAAAGTAACGAAAAAAACAACTGTAGCTGATGATTTAACTCTACTTGTGAATGAGATAAATCTCATGGCAAATCAAGCAGACATACTTATTATTAATGGTGGTCTAGGTCCAACAATAGATGATTTAACTGCGCAAGCCTTGGCACAAGCAATGGATGTTAATTTAATCCAAAACAAGGAGGCTTTAAGCCATTTAACGCATTGGTGTGAAAAACGCGGTGCAGTACTTAACCCACCAAACTTAAAGCAAACACTACTTCCCAAAGGCTGCCAGATAATACCAAATGAAACAGGCAGTGCTGTTGGGTTTAGTGTTAGACATTTAAACTGTAATATTTATTGTACTCCCGGTGTGCCGCATGAATTAAAAAATATGTTAACCAAAGAGATAAAATCTAATATTGCCGCTCAACTGCCGATAAGGTTAATTAGTGAAGTTACTCGATTACAAGTTTTTGGGTTAGGTGAGTCTGCCTTACAAGAAATGATAGATAAAAATTTTCCAGACTGGCCAGCAACCATTGACTTGGGTTTCAGAGCAGGCATGCCATTATTAGAAGTAAAACTAACCACTAACTGCCATAAAGGACTCGAACTCAGACCTTTATGGCAGAATAAATTAAAAAATTTACTTGGTGATCACATGTTAGGCGAGGTAAAAGGCAAACCACTGCCTTTACCTGAACAGGTATTGATGAGGCTTAAGAGTAAAAACTTGACCATAACCACAGCTGAATCTTGCACGGGTGGATTAATCGCTAGCATGTTGACAAGTGTTAGTGGTTCATCAGAAAGCTTTGAAGCAGGTTTTGTTACTTATTCAAATCGCATTAAAAATTCATTACTTAACGTAGAAGAACAGTTATTAGAAAAGCATGGCGCAGTGAGTCAATCGGTAGTTATTGCTATGGCACAAGGTGCCCTAGAAAAGTCATCCGCTGATTTAGCCATTGCAGTTTCAGGTATCGCTGGCCCTGATGGTGGCTCTGTAGAAAAACCCGTTGGCACGGTATGGATAGCATGGGGCAGTAAAGATAACTTGCAAAGCCAATGCTTGTTATTACCTTTCCCTCGTCGTTACTTTCAACAATATGTTGCACACATTAGTCTCGATTTAATTCGGCGACAGTTACTGAATTCAGATCAAGTGCCTAGTTATATTAGCGAAAGAGGAAATTAGTAGAGCGAGGGATATAAACAATACGTAAAATATGAGCTAGAATAATATTATACAGCTATTAGTGTAGGCTTACTTATTGCTTAATTTAACAAAAATTTATATATTAACCTCTACTAACTAAGCGAATTAACAGCAATAAAGTATTATAAAAATAATATAACAACTTATTAAAGTGATAGGAGCAAATTTTGATAGAGAAAAATTTTATAACCAGTGGCCGTAATACAGTTATTCATAAAGTGAAAAAATTTGATTTACTTATTATTAATGGTGAAAAATCTGTCGTCATTGTTAGTCATCGTGGTATCGGTATTTACAAAGGTGAAATTCCAGCAAAGCGATCTTTGGCTAAAAAAGCTTACCAAGATATTGTTGATATATCTTCTGCTGAACTTTTCGGCGAAGAAAAAACCTTACTTTTTGTACAAGCACTTGACGGTATAGAATATAAGGTCGACTACTCAAAAGAAAAAACGAGTAGCTTTATAAAAGTACATCAAAATCATTACATCTAACATTTCACGACAACTTGTAGCAACCTATAACAAATTTACAATAAAGCTTAGCGTAGAATAATAATAATAACTTAAAAATAAATAATCCTTACTCGTTACCGTATTGAATTTAACGACTAGGTGGAGTAAGTAGTAATGACCAAAGCCAGTCTACTCGTCAATGATAAGAATAATATTGACTTGCTATTAGAGCCCATTAAGGGAGGAGATAGTATTACCGTCCTTGATATTCAAGAGCTCGTTGGCACATCCGAATATAAAAAACTATATTTCAATGAAAGCAATGCTAAAAATGCTGTTGCCGAGTTGAATGACGTTTTAAAACCTTTGGAAGACGAGCAAGCAGGTCGAGAAATTCGTTACCAAATATCAGAGCGCATTGATGCAAGTATAAAAATCACAATAGACAGTGATGAAATGGAGGCGTCAGCAGAAATTACTACCGCTCAAGGTGGATCTCATTTAAGTGCAAAAGCGATCTTAACAGCAGCACAAGAGTCCGGTGTCAAAAAAGGATTTAGTAAAAACCATCTAATTAAGTTAGCACAACTTGCGGCAAAAGAAGCACCAAACACTCATGTCAGTATGCAAATTGCGTCAGGTAAAATTGCTATTAATGGTAAAGATGCCGAAATAAAACCTTTAGTAGAAAGCGCACAAGCACGTATTTTAAAACCGAAAAAACGTGAAGATGGCAGTGTAGATATGCGTGATTTAGGTGATATTATTTGTGTGAAAGTTGGCGATCCACTGGTAAAGAAAATTCCACTGACTCAAGGTAAAGAAGGTTATACCGTAACAGCCACGCCATTATCACCAGAACCCGGTAACGATGTAGAGCTTATTTCCGGTGAAGGTACTAGTGTTAGTCCAAAAAATGAAAATGTTTTACTTTCCAAAAAAGTTGGTTTACCAAAAATGATCCCTAACGGCATGGAAGTCGATGAGGTTTATAAAATTAAAAACGTTACCGTTGCTACAGGAAATATTAACTTTACTGGCAGTGTTATTATTGATGGTGATGTAACTGAAGGCATGAAAGTTATTGCTAGTGGGGACGTCACTATATCAGGGTTTGTCGAGTCTGCTATTATCGAAGCGGGTGGCGATATTACCATTGAAGGCGGTATCATTGGTCGTAAGCATGACATTGAAAAAACTCAAGTCATTGATGTTACCATGAGTGTTAGTGTTAACGCCAAAGGTAGCATTTATGCTAAATATTGCCAATATGCCCAAATAAAATGCGGGCAAGATGTTCGTATTGAAAACCAGTTATTACATAGTTCTCTTGACGTTAATGGCCGCGTGTGGGTAGGTAAAGCTGATCAAGCCCAAGGTAAACTAATAGGCGGTTATACTAAAGTTGGCACCTCTGTGCATGCCGGAATAATTGGTGCAACGGCTGGTAGTAATACCATTATAACTTTTGAGCGAAAAGTAGTTAAACTAAAAGCTAAAATTCAAGAAGTTGATGCACTAGCAAAGATCGAGTCATCGAAAACAGATGAACTTAAAGGTATTGTAAAGAGACTAAAAAATCTACCCAAAGAGAAAGCTCAACCCGAAATGCTCACTAAAGCAGTTGCAAGCTATCAAGCATGCGCTAAAGAAATGGGTAAAATCTTAAACGAAAAAGAAAAATTAGAAAATGCACTGCAAGACTATATGTCTAGCGTTTATCTTGAGGCAACTGAAAAACTATATCATGGGGTAGAACTAATCGTTGGCGACTTTAATGATAGATCTCGTCGTGAGTACGGTCCAAGTAGAATGATGTACCAAGAACGTAAAATCATTATTGATCCCATTATAAACACTTAACTTAAGAGTCTATGAGCAAACTATTAACTTACACCGCTTTGGTAGGGTTACTTATAATCAGTAACCCTAATGCTTTCGCACAAGAATGCTCAATTCATTTTAATTATGGTGTAATTGTTCACCATAATCATATTCGCATGGTAGAACATGCTCGAACTCAAATTCAAATCAATGGTACTAAGCAACTATTCATTAAAGGGCGAGAAGTTAACTTGTCAGCTGAACAACAACAACTCGTTGCACAATTTTCTACCGGATTACGAGAAAAATTGCCTGCAATAGTTTCTATTGCGATAGAGGGGGTTGATATCGGCTTAAAAGCGGTAAGTGAAGTTATTGGCGGTTTAACTGGCGAAAATAGTGCTTCCCAACAAAAAGTTCAAGCAAAATTTGATGAACTAAAATGGCGAACACGTGCCCGCTTTAATCAAAGTGCTAATAATTATTATATCGCACCTCAAGATTTTACTGACTTAGACGGGATATTTGCAGGTCAATTCGAGCAAGAAATAGAAGACATAATAACAACCTCTATCGGTACAATTCTAACTTCTGTAGGTGAATCGATACTCACTGACAGTAACCATGGTGAATACGGACCAGACAAACCTATTACAAGCTTCGAAGAGAAATTAAGTAACCTTAACAGAGGTCTAGATCTAGAAGTCAGTGGACGTGCAAAAGCCTTAGATATAAAAGCGAAGGAGTTTTGTTTACAACTTGATGAATTAAATAAGATAGAAACTCAGTTGCATCAAGCTATCCCTGCCCTACAAAAGTACAACTTAATTAAAACGACTAATGACTAAATCAGTCGTTTTAATCTTTATTTTAAAGTACTACATATTTGGGTAGTTTGGGCCACCAGTTCCTTCGGGCGTTACCCAGGTTATATTTTGACTTGGGTCTTTAATATCACAAGTTTTACAGTGGATACAGTTTTGTGAATTGATAACAAATTTATCACCTTCTGCTGTTTTCTCTACTTCATATACCCCTGCAGGACAATAAAGCTGTGCTGGCTCATTATATTGAAGCAAATTAACATTAATAGGGATATTGCTATCTTTAAGTTTTAAATGACAGGGTTGCTCTTCTTCGTGGTTAGTATTAGATAGAAATACTGAAGATAATTTATCGAAACTTAATTTATTATCAGGTTTTTCATAATTAATCATAGGAGCATCTTCAGCAAATTTTAGCTGGGCATGATCTAAGCTATCATCTTTAAAGTTAAACGGTAACTTACCACCAAAAAAGTTTTGATCAAGTGTATTATATGCACCGCCTAGTAAGGTGCCGAACTTATGCATTGCGGGACCAAAATTACGCGTATTATATAACTCATCGTACAGCCATGAGTTTTTATATAACTCAGTAAAACTAATTAAGTCCTCTTTACCTTCCTCTTTTACACCCTCAGCAGTAATTAACGCCTCAACAATTGCTTCAGCTGCTAACATACCTGATTTCATTGCCGTATGATTACCTTTAATCTTAGCAAAGTTAATAGTGCCTGCATCACAACCCACTAATAGAGCACCTGGCATCGTCATTTTAGGCAACGAATTGAAACCACCTTTTGCCATAGCACGTGCACCATAAGAAACACGTTTACCACCTTCAAGGTATTGGCTAATTTTAGGGTGATGTTTGTAACGTTGAAACTCATCAAAAGGGCTTAAATGTGGATTACTGTAATTTAAGTCAACAATTAGCCCAACAAAGACTTGGTTATTTTCAGCATGATATAAATAACCACCACCTGTGGTATCTTTATTTAATGGCCAACCTGCGGTGTGCACCACCAAACCTTCTTGATGTTTTTCAGGCGCTACATCCCAAATTTCTTTAAAACCCAAACCATAGTGCTGTGGTGAGCTTTTTTCATCTAAGTTGAACTTTTCAATTAATTCTTTACCTAAATGACCACGACAGCCTTCAGCAAAGACAGTATATTTAGCTCTAAGCTCCATACCTGGCATAAACCCGTCTTTTTCATTACCTTCTGTATCCAAGCCCATATCGCCGGTAATAACACCACCAACACTGCCATCATCATTATAAATAACACTTTGAGCAGGGAAACCAGGAAATATTTCCACACCTAATTGCTCAGCCTGTTCAGCTAACCAACGACAAACATTCCCCATACTAACAATATAGTTACCGTCATTGTGCATGGTTTTAGGCACACCAAAACCCGGTACTTTAATAGCTGCACTATCACTATTTAGAAAATAAATATCATCACCGGTAACCTGAGTATTTAATGGTGCTTTAAGCGCTTGCCAATCAGGAAATAATTCATTGAGAGATCTCGGTTCAAATACGGCACCCGAGAGAATATGTGCACCGACTTCAGAGCCTTTCTCTACAACACAAACCATTAGCTCTTGTTGTTTTTCTTTGGCTAGTTGCATTATACGGCATGCAGTAGATAAACCAGCTGGCCCTGCACCAACAATAACTACATCAAACTCCATCGATTCGCGTTCCATAAGATCTCCCAATATTTTTTAATAATTCATTTTATTTTAAATAAAATTCAAACGGGCGTTTGATATTCAAACAAGTGTTTGATAGTATCTTATAACAGATAACCAAGCAAGTGAGTGTTACCAGCATAAAGTGATTGTAACTTACTTTAAAAATTTTCACCAAGGTTACGTTGACGTTTACGTCAATCAGAGGTATCTTTTAACAATTACCTATTATTTACGGTTTAAAATAAGCGTTTAATAAACTCATTACTTTGAGTTTTAGTGATTATAAAAACCAACCTATTTATATCAAACAGAGGCTATGATGAAAGTATTAGTTCCAATAAAACGAGTTATTGACTATAACGTCAAAGTGCGAGTAAAAGCCGACAATTCCAATGTAGACCTAGCCAATACAAAAATGGCAATTAACCCTTTTTGTGAGATTGCTGTTGAAGAAGCTATTCGTTTAAAAGAAGCAGGTATTGCCACTGAAGTTATTGCTGTATCTATTGGTGATAAATCTTGCCAAGAGCAATTACGTACCGCCTTAGCATTAGGAGCCGATCGTGCTATTCAAATAGATACCGACCTAAGTTTAGATGCTTTAAATATTGCTAAGTTACTACAAAAAATTGTTGAAGAAGAAGCACCACAACTAGTTATTCTTGGTAAACAGTCAATTGATAGTGATAACAACCAAACAGGCCAAATGCTTGCTGCACTAACAGGGTTACCACAAGGTACTTTTGCTTCTGAAGTGAAAGTTGAAGGCGATAAAGTTAATGTTACCCGTGAAGTCGATGGCGGTTTACAAACTGTTGCCCTTAGCTTACCTGCTATTGTGACTACCGATTTACGTTTAAATGAACCACGTTATGCTTCACTACCAAATATTATGAAAGCTAAGCGTAAGCCATTAGTTGTTAAGCCTGCCGCTGATTTTGGTATTGACTTAACTGCTCGTACTAAATTATTAAAAGTGACTCCTCCTGCACAACGTGAAGCGGGTGTAGTTGTAGAAAGCATTGATGAGTTAGTAGAAAAATTAAAGAATGAAGCGAAGGTGATCTCATGAGTATTTTAGTAATTGCAGAGCACGACAACGCTACGTTAAAAGCAGAAACACTTAAAACAGTTGCTGCCGCACAAAAAATTGGTGGCGACATTACTTTATTAGTGGCTGGCTCTAGCTGTCAAAACGTAGTTGATGCTGCGACAAAAGTTAACGGCGTAAGTCAAGTATTAGTTGCTGATAATGCAGCCTATGAGCATCAACTAGCTGAAAACGTAAGTTTGTTAGTTACTGAATTAGCTGGTGATTATGAGTACATTCTTGCAACAGCGTTAACAACAGGTAAAAATGTTATGCCTCGCGTTGCTGCGCTATTAGACGTTGCACAAATCTCTGACATCATTGACGTTGAAAGTAGTGATACTTTTGTACGTCCTATTTATGCAGGTAACGCTATTGCAACCGTACAAAGTTTAGATAGCAAAAAAGTAATCACTGTACGTACTACTGGCTTTGATGCTGTAGCTACAGATGGCAATGCCGAAGTTGTTACCATAGATACTGTTACTGATGCAGGTACATCAAGTCACGTAAATGACGAATTAACTGTTTCTGAACGTCCAGACTTAGGCGCAGCAAGCGTTATTATTTCTGGTGGCCGAGGTATGCAAAATGGCGACAACTTCAAATTACTTGACGGCATAGCTGACAAACTTGGTGCAGCCATTGGTGCATCACGTGCGGCAGTTGATGCTGGTTTTGTTCCTAACGACATGCAAGTAGGTCAAACAGGTAAAATTGTTGCCCCTGACTTGTATATAGCTGTTGGTATTAGTGGCGCTATTCAGCATTTAGCGGGAATGAAGGATTCAAAAGTCATTGTTGCCATCAACAAAGACCCTGAAGCACCGATATTCCAAGTAGCTGATTACGGTATTGTTGCAGACTTGTTTGATGCTTTACCTGAGTTAGAAAGTAAGCTTTAAAGAGCTTAAAAAATAAGATATAGACGCCAGACGGTTTTCAGTCTGTCATCGTCTTGATATAATAAAACCACAGAAACTATTAACGTTTCTGTGGTTTTCTTTTATCTATCATTTATTAAAAGTATCATTGAAAATAATACTAAAGGTGTTTGTATGAAAAATAGTTTTTCTAGTTTAAGTGATTTAGCCAGTGCTTTTGGTAAATCTGTCAGTGATAAAGAAATAAATGATATCGATGCAAGCACTAAAACCAAAGATGACTCATTAGTTTACTCAACTGATGGTGGTCGTATCACACAGAAGCAAAATAAAACAGTTACAACCAGTGATGGTTTTGCCAAGGTGAGACGTGAAACTAAAGGCAGAAAAGGCAAAGGTGTAATCGTTATTAGTGGTTTAGGTTTAGAAACTAAAGCGTTAAAAGAACTGGCAAAAAAATTAAAGAAAACCTGTGGCACAGGTGGTTCCGTTGTTGATGAAACCATAGAAATACAAGGTGACAAACGCGAAGAAATAAAAGTAGTACTCGAAAAATCAGGCTTTAAAGTTAAGTTTATTGGTGGTTAATCCGTTTAACGTCTGATTTATGTAGTTAAAGACTACAAGCTATAACTCTTACGCCCTGACAATGCATGTGAAAGTGTATTGCCGTCAACATATTCTAACTCTCCGCCAACAGGTACTCCATGGGCAATACGAGAGATGTTCACTTGAAATTCTTGTGCTAGTTCAGCAATAAAGTGGGCTGTTGCCTCACCTTCTACGGTTGGGTTGGTTGCTAAAATCACCTCATCAAAACGACCGCTAGCAAACTGCTTAGCAAGAATATCTAAACCTAAATCATTTGGGCCAATGCCATCAATCGGTGATAAGTGTCCCATCAACACAAAATATATTCCGCTAAACTCTCCTGTTTGTTCAATAGCAATAACATCGCCGGGTGTTTCTACTACGCATAAGGTTGTTGCTAATTTACGTTTGGGGCTTTGGCATATTTCACACAAAGTTTCTTCAGTGAAGTTACGACACTGCTGGCAATGACCGATATCTTTCATCGCTTTAGCTAGCGTACTTGCCAGCTTGCTGCCACCATGGCGATTACGTTCAAGCAATTGAAAAGCCATACGCTGTGCCGATTTTGCGCCAACACCGGGTAAAAGTTTTAGTGAATCAATGAGTTCTTGAACAAGGGGACTGAATTTCATAGGTAAGCGTTTTTATTCATTAAAAAGTATATTACTTAATTTTAATAAAACTCATCAACAAATCATAGCTTATTATGTTAAAAATATAATAATACCAAGTACATTAATTAATTGATCACTTAGCGAGAATTAAAAGGCTTAAAGGCAAGGCATTGACTGAAGAGAATGGTTATTCCCGTATCGAAATCAATAACGACGTATGTAAGCCTTTACCTTTAATTAGGTACTCGCCCTTCGGGAGTTTATTAGCAAACTAATAACGGCTAAAAATTAAAGAAATATAGAGTTACTATGTTTAAATAATTTTTATTGTTCTAAGCTCGCTGATACAACTCTAAGCGGATCAATTTAATAGTGTAATTGGTATAAGCTCATCATAGTGGCTGTTGACTTTAAAGCTTTAGTTACCACTGATAAAGATCATCAATTGAATAAATCCAAGCCCAAGCATAATAATGGCCCTTGTCTTCATCTACGGTGAAACGTACATTGTCGTGACCAAGTTTATCTTATTTACCTGAGCCCATATTAAAACACAACATATTTATATCGCTATCACTACTACCGAAAAAAGCCAAACCGAAAACGTCTGTTTGGCAATAGGTCCCATTAATTATTTTTGGTAATCAAACGTAGTCGATAGCTTTATATCATCTAGTGACGTACCTAATAAAATTTCAAACTCGCCGGTTTCAGCCAACCAGTCATTGGTATTCACATCCCAAAAAGATAAGTCACGTTTATTCAGTGAAATACTAACGACTCGACTCTCTCCTGGTGCTAAGAAAACTTTGGAAAATCCTTTAAGCTCTTTTATCGGCCTTACCACACTGGCTTCTTTGTCATGTAAATATAATTGCACAACCTCTGCACCAGCTACTTTCCCTATATTGGTAACCTTCACTGTCACCGTAATCTCTTCATCAGCAGAAATACTTGGGGCTGATAAAGTAATATCCGTTAAGGAAAATTCGCTATATGAAAGACCATGGCCAAAGGTAAAAGTAGGTTTGATATTTTGTTGTTCAAACCAACGATAACCAATAAACACCCCTTCCGTATATAAACTTTCTTTGGCGTTATAATCATTAAGTGCAATAGGCGCGGTATCTTCAAGGCGAGCTGGCAAGGTAATCGGCATTTTACCACTTGGGTTAACATCACCTGTTAAAATATCAGCAAAGGCATGTCCTGCTTCCATACCGCCATACCAACCCCAAACAATAGCATTTGCTTGCTCGACCCAAGGCATTTCAACAGCTGAGCCCGCAACAAGAAATACCACGGTTTTTTCATTAGCAGCAATCAGCTTACTAATAATTTCATCTTGGGAGTTAGGTAGTTTCATATCAGGACGATCGATTGACTCGCGGTCATCGCCATGGCTCAAACCGCCAAAATAGATAACAGCATCGGCTTGTTTAGCCGCAGCAATATATTCAGCTTCACTGCTAAATAGTTCACCCGGTGCATTCCAGCCTAAAGTAAAGTTGTCGCGACCATCATATTGAATTTCAAAAGCGTAAGATTCATTTTCTATCAATTCAATATCATGCGTTAAATAAGCAATATCATGTGATTCTTCATCACTAACCTGATGAGCAATTACAACTTCACCATTAATTCTTAATGTAAAATCACCAATAGATTCAACGTTTAATTGATGTAAGCCGGTTGTTAGCGGTTTTATTTTAGCTGACATGGTAATGTGCTGAGCATTGTTAGCACCTTTAGCGGCAAAGGTAGAATCAACAATCCAAGACTCTTCAATTAAGTTCTTTCTGGCCGAGTCATTAAAGTAGGAAACATTCCAAGCAGGCGTACCCGTCCAATGACGACTTTCAACATAGTCACTGGCAATCGCAGCTAACTCACTACTGCGCGCTCTCATTACAGTAATATTAACATCATCACCAAATTTAGCTTTTAAACCTTCTAATGGCGTAACTTCATATAAAGATTTCACTTCTGAAGAGCCACCACCAGTACCATGCTGTTTATCAGCATTAGGGCCAAGCACCAGAATGCTTTTCACTTGTTTAGTGTCTAAAGGTAATACCGTTTTAGTGCCAACAAGGTCATTTTTCAATAACACCACACCTTCGGTAGCAATCTTACGCGCTGCTACTTGGTGCGCTTTAGTATTTCTAGCCCCTGGCAGTCGGTTTTCATCGTACATACCAATGCTGTGCTGTACTCTTAAGATACGTCTGGCTTTTTCATCGGCAACAGATTCAGGTATTTTTCCCGCTTCAATCATTGCTAAAAAAGGTTTTGCCAAGAAGTAGTCTTGATAATCATCAACTTTAGTACCCATTTCTAGATCTAAACCATTGACAGCGGCATCATAGGTATTAATATCAACATGCCAGTCGGTCAGTAATACACCTTGATAACCCCATTCACCCTTTAATATGTCCATCACTAAATGTTTGCTTTGATTAGCATTAGTACCATAGTACTCATTATATGAACCCATCATACCCAGCACGCCACCTTCTTTAACTGCTGCTTCAAAGGCAGGTAAATACACTTCTCTTAAGGTACGTTCATCGGGCTTGGCATTAACACCGGTTCGGTTTAACTCTTGGGTATTTAACGCATAATGTTTAACCGTAGCGGCGACATCATTGGCTTGAATGGCTTTAATTTGTGGTACAACCAACTTGGCCGCTAAAATAGGGTCTTCGCCCATATATTCAAAGTTTCTGCCATATAATGGTAAGCGCGCTAAATTAACACCAGGGCCTAAGATAAAGTCTTTTTTTCTGTCACGGGCTTCTGCGCCCAATACCTGACCATGTAAACGCGCGATTTCTGGGTCCCAACTGGCGGCGACAGAGGTCAAGTGAGGTAAATACGTCGCATGATCATCTGTCCAACCAGCCGATGCCCAAGTATGGCGTTCTATTTGATGACGTACGCCATGAGGGCCATCAGACAACCACATTTCAGGGATACCAACACGCTCAATGGCATTGATGTGAAATTTACCACTGGCATGGGCCAAGGATACTTTTTCAGGCAAGGTCATTTTTGCAAGTAACGTTTCGACATCTTGCTCTACTTTCGCCAAACGATCTTCTTTCTGGCCTTGCTCTTTTTTTACTGTCGGTTCATTTTTATGACTACAAGCAGTAAGGCCTGTAATCATACCTGCACTAACTGTAAGTACTGCGGAAACTAAAAGGGATTTTTTTAACTTACCTTTTATCAATGCATTTTTTATTAATCTAGTTTTCATTAACGAGCCTTTAATAATCTTAATCTTTATTCAATTGATTCATTGAAAAGCAAACAACAGATGTAAGCGCTTTCACTTTATTTATTAAAATATAATATCTACTGTTATTTTTAGCAAGGGCTATCGTTATTAACTTAAGTTACACCTAATACCTTTAAGTAGTAAATCAAGCTAAACAAGGTAAGTTAAGTTTTTATTTTAACGTGAGTTTTTGAAAAACATCCGCAGTGATGTAGCCTAAATTTTTATTACCATTGACGGCTTTAATATCTGTGGAACCAATAAAGTGCTCGCGCTCTTTACTGCCATCGTTATCACAATAAGCCAGCATAAAACCGAGTTTTTTACCCAATGATAATTTTACTGGCTGGGATTTTTTCTTTTGCATGCTTGTTTTTATAGAACTTGGCGTAACTTCTTGTATAGAAAAGCTATCGTCATAAACCCGCACAGCCAATTCCCAGATAACTTTATTGGGTGATTTTTCACTACGTCGCCATACACTGGTTATGTGGTCATTTAGTAAAACAAAATTATCTGAGCCATCGGCATTTTTTTCACCCATGTCAACAGCCTGATTATCAAGCGCGACATGATAGGCAAAGGCATTATAATTAAACTGATGATTACCTCCCGAACCATCTTCATCAATAAATATTTCTAAACAATCATCATCCCAATATAAATAGCGGGGATCTGCATGTTGATCAAATAAGATATCATCGGTAATTTCAACCAATAGATATAATTGTTCTTCATCCCACATAAGTTTAAATTGGCCAGAGAAATCATCAGCACTGGGTTGTGTACCCAAGATAAGCTTATCTATTGGCTGCCAAGAAGCCAACTGCCAGCTAGTTTCATGGGCTAAACCATCAATATGCATTTTCTCTGAGGTTTTTAATGCTTCAAGGGCAACAGCATTAAAAGTAATGCACATCAACAATGAACTGATGTATTTCAAATAGTTAGGCATAGTTTGGTTTCCTAGTGTTTATTTTTTTGTGATTACTTTCTTGGTAATTGATTGTGCGAGTTTATTCATTTCACTGGCAACTAATAAAAAAGGTCGGTCAATATTAACAGGGCTGACATCTGCTTCACTTAGCAAAGGTGACTCCATTGCTTCAAATTGACTAACAAGTAAGTCAGGCGAAAAAAAATGACTTTCACGCTGAGTGATTCGTTTGGCAATGACCTCCTTATCACCAATTAAGTAAAAGAAATGGCAATAAAAGGATAGCGCTCTAAAGAGCTCTCTGTGCGCCGACTTTAATCCTGAATAAGCAAGTACTACCGAGTTCCCTTGCAGATATAGACTATTTAAATGTGTAATAATAGCCACTAACCAAGGTTTTCTCATTTCATCGGTAAGTGGCTTATTGTCTGCCATATGTTTTTTTGCTTGAGCGCTATGAAAATCATCAGCATCTATAAAAGTCATTGCCAGTTCATGGGCCATTTGTTTGCCAAGGCTTGATTTTCCGGTACCACTGACGCCCATAATAATAAATAAGCTAGGCTGCGAGTGTACTAATTTTATCATACGCTAGTCCCTTCATTGCCAATGTTTACCTTAGTGGTCATAGGAACTTTCATCTGTAACAGATAGTGCTGTCCGGCTTTTAAATCTGTCAGTACATTACCCGTTATGCTTTGATTATCAAGAAAAATTTCCATTGTCGAAATGCCACTCGTTTGCTCAATGGTAAAATTAATCACCGCAGATCTGAATACTCGTTGCCCTGATAATGTCGTCATGACAGAGGGTAATTTGGGTAATACCTGTAAACCTCTAGCACAGCCTTTTAAACCGCATAACTCTTCTACTAAACAACGATATAACCAAGACGTAGTGCCTGTATTAAATAAGTGACTAGACCGCCCTGCTTGCTCTGGTAATTGATGATAAGCACCACGATAATAATTAGGCACATAAATAGGTAACTGCCCTGTCACTTCGGCATTTTCAAGAGAGGGCAACATTTTACTGAGTAAATCAAAAGCTAAATTGTTTTGCCCTACTTGATACAGCGCATAGACGTAAAATATTGCGGCGTGATTATAAACAGAGCCATTTTCAGAAACACCTGGGTGCTTTTGCGTGATCCGGCCGATATCTTCCACCATGCGAGTATAACTCGGCGCGAGCATCATTACACCTTGTGGTGTTATTAACTGTTTCGAGATAGCCTTTATCATATCAAGTTGCTGATCTTCACTTGCTGCACCGCTAAGCATGGCCCAGCTTTGTGGATTCAAAAAGATTTTTCCTTCTTCATCTTCGCTGGTACCAAAAACACGCCCCTCATCAGTAATGCCGCGGGCGAACCACTGCTCATGCCATAGATGTTCATTTACCGCGACATTAAGCACTTGAGCAGCAAAACGATATTCATCATACTTTCCTTGCGCCATGTCAATATCATATTCATCACAAAGGTCGCACCAGCTAGTTAACGCATAAGCGGTAGCTAAAGATAACCAACTAGAGACCCCCTTGCCTTGGTAGCCAACCATATTCATCGGATCACACCAGTCGCCTTGTTCAATCAAACTTAAACCACGATGATCGGTGGCATTAATAAGATAGTCTAAGGCTAGTTCTATGTGTTTAGTAAAAGTTTTCGGCTCTGCTGAATCAGCAAAAGCTATCATTTCACTCAGTAAACTGACATCAGCGGTTTCGTTCAAGTAAACAGATAAACAAATAGGTAACCAAACACCATGGTCGGCATGAGGTACTTGGTTAATGTACTTAAGTTCAGCCTCCTCGTGCAACAAAACGCCCTCTGGCATAGCACCATTAAGTGCTTGTTGAGAAACGGCTCGAATATATGCTTGACGAGTCCGCGTTGCATCAATAAAAGCCATGCCCATATTATCTTGTATATAATTACGTGTTTGTGGGTCGGTACTTAAGCGATTAACATCACCATGATAAAACATCTGCCTTGGCAACCAATGATTGAAAAAATCATCAAAACCGCTATTTTCAGTGCAAGTGCCACTGTTAATAGTTAAACAAGCCCTTCCTAGCTCAAGGTAATCACGATATTCATTTAGTGCTTGGCTTCGTTGTTGGTGTCCCAAATATTTTTCTTTAATCATCGCTATTTCAGCTTCATCCTTTGCTGGGCCAAAGAGGAATTGCAGCGTTTTCCTTTCATTGGCTAATAACTGTTGTTGAAACTGCATCACGGCAACAGGTGTCTCATATCGTGCTTCAACGTTCTCTAATAACTCAGCCTGCAAGGCGCTAGGTTGATGGAGCCCGCCCTCACCTTCAAATTTTTTTTGATTAGCATGCCAAGCAGTAGGAACCGTATCGCTAATGAAGAAAGTTTTATCTTTTAACTGCTTATTGTTAAAATAATCCGCTACTTTTTGGTACGGCGTAACAGAGTCAGCGACAATAGCATTTAGCTCTTCGTCATAAGTCGCTGATTGATTCATCCATGACATATAACCTATGCTGAAATACGGGTAGATGCTGATATTTCTCGGGGTATCGGTCAAGTTAAGTACAGAAAAAAACCAGCACTCGACTAAATCATCTTTAGTTAAATTGACTTTAATTGTTATTTGCAAACCACTGTGTTCAATTGACCAAGCAATATCACTATTGCCAAGCTCAAAAGAGAACTTATCAAGTTCAATACGCATTGGCTCATATGGCAGAGAAATGATTTCACCACTGTCTTCATCTTTTAGATAAAAAAAACGTCCCGGATGGTGACTAAAATAACTGTGCTCCGGTTGAATAAAACTTTTAGCTTCCATATTGGGTGCATAAGAGTATTTAGCGGGCTCAGGCTGCATAAACTGTGAGTTGACGTAACCTCGACAGTTTACTTGCATCACCATGGCACGGTTCCATAAAAACCCCGTCGCATTAGGTAATTTTGTTGGACTACTTAGCTTAACTATACTGCTATCATCGACAGCGTTTTCAATGCTAATCAAAGGTAACTTAGGCATTTACTGCTCCTGATGCATCACCACTTGGGCTTGACTTGGCTTGTTTTGTTGAGTTTTGCTGTGCTAACTCATCTTGTTTAAATAATTCACCCTGCAGTTTTTTTAGCTGATGGTCATCTAACGGATAAAAATAGATTAACGGCACAGCAATTGCTGCAAAAATTGCCGGAATCAAGGTCATCAATAACACTATGCCCTCTTGCGAAGTTCCTGTTTGCACTTGGTTGGCTACATAACCAAGAGATGCCAACATCCAACCAATCATAGCGCCCGCTAAGGCACCACCTAACTTTTGTGCAAATGCCGCGGCAGAGAAAACCATCGCGGTGGCACGTCGGCCTGTACGCCACTGGGAAAAGTCAGCCGTATCGGCATACATAGAAAATACCAAAGGCGATTTTGGCCCAAGGGCTAAACCAATCAGTATTTGCAAGGCAAACATCAAGGTGATGTTGTCACTCGGTACAAAATAAAAAGCTAAAGATAAACTTGCGACAATCGTCATCAATATCATTAACAAACGGCGTTTATCAATAAACTTAGTGAGTAGCGGCGTCGATGCAGCGCCAATGGCTAAAGCAATCATATAAGCCATAGCAAAACTACCAATAAGATCTGGACGTTCAACATAATATTTAAAATAGAAAGTACCGGTACTGCCTCTTAATGAAATAGTCATCATGATAATCAGTGCTAAAACAAACAGAACTTTCCAAGGTTTATTCTGGCTTAAATCTTTTATGTCTTGCCAAACTGGCGTATTTTGCTGCGCAGGAGGAGATATTCGCTCCTTGGTCGATAGGAAAGTGACAACAAAAAGCACTGCAGCAATTAAACCATAGAGAAACATAGTGTACTGCCAGCCTAATGCTTCATTACCTTGGCCCAAATAAGCAACTAACTCAGGTGTCATATAAGCAACAAGGCTACCACCAGAAAAAGCACCAATAAATCGAAAACTAGTTAAGGTTGTTCTTTGCTGGCTGTCGCTAGTAACCACACCGAGTAAAGCGCCATAAGGCACATTAATGAAGGTATAAGCCAACATCATAAAGATATAGGTGCCATAGGCCCAAATTAACTTATTGCTCTCACTGACATCAGGCACGGTAAAAGTAAGTACCCCTGCGGCCACCATGGGGATGATACCCCAAAGTAAATAGGGTCTAAATTTACCAAACCGGGTTTTAGTACGGTCGGCTATTGCCCCCATTAAAGGATCAGAAAAAGCATCGATAAGACGGGTCACTAGCATCATAGTACCAACAGCTGCCGCAGACAGGCCAAAAACATCGGTATAAAAGATGAAAAGGAACACATCAAAAACGCGCCAATAAAAATTTGAGGCGACATCCCCACAGGCATAGCCCAATTTTTCTGTTATTTTAAGTTTGTTATTTGTATCACTCTGTATCATATTGTTGCTACGCTTTTGGTGGCTTTTTAATGGATTTTACTTGCTAATGAAGTACTAAAAAAAGTTAAGTTTAGCTTGTTTTATGCTAATTACGCCAGACAAATGTAAGCGCTTACAAAATATACCTTGTTTTATATTTATTACAATATTAATTTTTAATAACAGCCAAAGTAAACGCGTAACACACTGAATATAAGGTTAATTAAGTTATAACCCTATGCAGCAACAAAAAACAGACAACTGACTAAACAAGCAACGCTTTTAGTACAAAAAACAAATTAATTGAAATAATAGTTGATCTCCTCCAGTGAATAATTTAACTTAGATGTAAGCGCTTTCATTTGATTTGACTCTTTCCCTTACACACGGAACTTTGATTACATTTGGAAGCGCTTTCATAAAATTGGTTACACAGAGTTACTCAGAATTACATAATTATAAACATGGCTTACATAGTCAGGAGAAATAACATGATTCAGAAAACATTTACCAAAACAAGAATTGCTACTAGCTTATCACTGATACTTGGGGCAACTGCGCTGCCAGCAATATCAGCAGAAGAAGCAAGTAAAGATGTAAAAGAACAAGAAATTGAAATTATTCAAGTTAGCGGCATCCGTGGCAGTACTCAAGCAAGTATTAATACTAAACGTTTCGCTACCTCACAAGTTGACGGCATTTCAGCTGAAGATATCGGTAAATTACCCGATGTTACTATCACAGATTCTTTACAACGTATTTCAGGTGTGCAAGTAGAGCGTGTTGCTGGTGAAGGTGGCCCTGTTGCCATTCGTGGTTTACCTCAAATTGCTACGACAATGAACGGTGAAGTTTTCCTAAGTGCTACTACCATCGATTCTTCTGGCGCAGATTTAGGTGATTTACCAGCACAGTTATTTGGTGGTGTTGATGTTTATAAAACATCAACCACAAAAAACACTGCTGCGGGTATTGCCGGTGCTATTGATTTAAAAACTCGTCGTCCTTTTGACTTAGCTGAGGGTTTCACTTTCTCGGGTGCTGCTGAAGTAACTCAAGGTTCTATTAGTAAACAAACTGATCCGTTAATCAACGGCCTAGTAAGTTATAACGCTGAAAAATGGGGTGTACTTGTTTCAGCAGTAACTTCTGAAGTTAATCTTGCCAGTGATTACAATGGTCACAATGATACCTCTGAAAATGGTGGTATTGGCTGGACAAACAATAATATGACGTGGGGTCAAACGCCTGTTGATGGCTCTACTACCCGCAATATAATGCCACATGGTTTTACTGCTTTTAATAAAGAAGAAGAACGTAAACGTGATGCTTTACAGCTTTCTTTCCAAGCAGAGTTGGCTGATGGTTATGAACTAACTGCAGATTATTTCTATACCAACCAAGACAGATTTAATGCTCGCCGTGGTTTTAACCACAACAGTCGTTGGGCTGGTTTTGCTGGCTATGGTTACGCCACTAAAACGACAGGTGATACTTTTACCGATGGCGATGGTAATGCTTGGCAAGGTGTTAACGCATTCAACGTATTGCCTTACCGTATGCAAACTTTCACGCAAGTGAATGTTAACGAAGAACGTTCACAAAACTTTAATTTAGAATTAAATATTGATACTGGCGCTGCGTTAACAGGGCAAGTAAGAGCGACTTACGCTCGTGCAAATGCTTCAATGCGTCATGCTTACGGTGAAGGTGATATCTTAAGTATCGACCAAGGTTCTTTAGTTACTGGTCCAGGTTGGTTAACACCAGCAGAGCATTGTAATAGTGGCGAAGAAATCATTGGCGATTTAGGTGGCTGTAATGGTAGATACTCACAAGGTATCGAAGACAGTTCATTCTTGATCAGTCATGATGCTTCTGGTGAATTCCCAGTATTTGGCGGTTTTGATCAAATGGTTAATGGCGGCAAAGGCATGATGAGCGTTGCTGATTATATGGCCGACCTTGATTCATACCATATAGGTGCATTCTCTTCTGAAGGTAATACCGATGACGAAGGTGAAATGACCACTTTTAGTACTAATTGGAATTATGCTTTTGACGACGGTATTATTACCAGTGTTGATTTTGGTTTACGCATGAGTGAGCGTAAAGTTGATCATGACCAATTTACTTATACCTCTGATTTTGGTGGTGGCTGTGATATCGCACAATGGAAAGCGGTTGATCAACAGTATAATGGTGCTGCTGAAGGTGATCCATGTTACCAAGTAGAAGGCACGGGTGAAAATGTTGATGGTGTTTGGACGCCATATACTTTATTAAATCCGACTCCATTAGATCAACATACCTCAGTATCATGGCAAACAGATTTTGGTAATGTTGGTGGTATCCCAGGTATTTGGTCAATTGATCCAAGTAATTTCCGTGACCCAAGAGCATTTCATGAGAAAACCTTTGGTAATGTTGCCCGTACAGAAAATGGCGGCAGAACTTACAATGTTAGCTTAACTGAAGTCAATTACTTCTTACAAGCTAACTTTGAATGGGAAGACTTAAGCGGTAACTTTGGTATGAAGGTGATTGAAACTGACCTTTATGTTAAGCAAAACCTTGTTGGTCCTAACTTACCTCATTCCGGTTTAGGTCCAGATATTGGCGATGCGGTAACTGAGCGTAGTTATACTGATTACTTACCGTCATTAAACCTTGCTTATGCAGCAACAGAAGACATCGTACTTCGTGCCGCTTGGTCTAAAAACGTACAAGCGCTTGACCTTGCACAGTGGGGTGATGGTAAATCAGTTGGTACAGTATTTAATGATGACTGTGGTTGTATGCGTGTTGTGAATGGTACCTTAAATGGTAACCCTGAATTAGACCCATGGCGCTCTGAAAACTACTCATTATCTGCTGAGTGGTATTCTGGCACAGCAACGATGGCTTATATTGCCACCTACGGCATTGATATCGAAAGCTTCACTCAAAGTGATACTATCATGATTGATGAGCCTGATTCTGATGGTGTTTTCCGTGGTCCACATCCATTTACTGCCAATGTTCAAGGCAATGGTGGTGATGTTACTGGTTACGAAATTGGTGGTAAGTTAGCCTTTAGTGACATTATGGATGTTGCTATACTAAATAACATTGGCCTTGATGCTAACTACACTTACAGTGATAGCTCTCAAGATGCTAAAGATGTTTATGGCAAAGATTTACCTTTCGTTGGTATGTCAAAAGATACTTACAACTTTGTTGTTTGGTATGAGCAAGAAGAGTTCTCAATGCGTTTAGCTTATAACGCTCGTAGCCCTCGCTTGATGACGCAAGGTAACGATGCCACTGGTGGTCAGTCACTTTATCAAGATGACTATGCGCAACTTGACTTTAATGCAACCTATAACTTAAACGAAAACGTTAGTTTTTATGTTAATGGTTCAAACATTACTGAAGAGTATCAACAAACTTACATTGAGTTTGCTGAACAAAAAGCCTTCCAAAACGTATATGAAGCACGTTGGACTTTTGGTACTCGTGTAGCATTTTAATTTAAACGTAGGGAGTACATCCCTACTATTTAGTTAAAAAGTTAATTAAAGAGCTAGTTAAAGAGCTAGTTAAAAAAAATTCAAAAGCCGATACTATAATTTAGTATCGGCTTTTTTATTAATCGATTGTTTCTATTTGATAATTTGATAAAAAAGTTATCAGGTGCTTTCGTTAAATAAGTTTATTTAAGATCAAGACTTTTAATAAAAAAAGCGGTTAACTAGCTTGCTAAGCTTTAACTTCTTAAGCAAGTCAGTATATAGTTAATGTAAGCGGTTACATAAGTTAGTGTGCTAATTTTTAATGAGTGGTAATAAAGATGACAGCAAAAAAACAAGTAAAGAATATAGTCATAGTGGGTGGTGGTACTTCTGGCTGGATGACAGCAGCCACACTAAGTAACCAGTTTAAAGATAAAGCTGTCAACATCACCTTAATCGAATCAAGTAAGATGGGCACCATAGGCGTAGGCGAAGCCACTATCCCAACACTCAGGCGTTTTTACAGTAAACTGGGGTTCTCTGATATTGATGTACTGAAAGCAACCAATGCAACCTGTAAGTTAGGCATAGAATTTAAAGGCTGGTCCGGCGATGACAGCTCTTTTATTCACCCTTTTGGCTTATTTGGTCAAGAGGTTAACAGTGTGCCCTTCCATCATTATTTTCATAAGTTAAAACAAAGTGGTGATGCTACTCCATTTTCCGATTATTCTTTGGGGGTTAATTTAGCTAAAAACAATAAATTTTTTCAACCAACCACCTCTCCAAAAAATCAACTAGAGATTTTTGATTGGGCCTTACATTTTGATGCGGGTTTATTTGGCAAGTTAATGCGTGACTACTCCAAAGCTAATGGAGTCACCCTTATCGATAGTAAAATTTGTCATGTTGATTTAAGTAAAGAAGACGGTGCCATTACCGCTTTACACCTTGAAAACACGACCACAGTGACTGCTGACTTATACATTGACTGCTCTGGTTTTTCGGGCTTATTGATTGAACAAGCAATGAAAACAGGTTATGAAGACTGGAGTGAATATTTAGTTTGTGATACTGCGGTTGCGGTACAAAGCGAACTAGTGGGTGAGCCTATTGCTCGTACTGTCGCTCATGCCCAAAAAGCAGGTTGGCAATGGCAAATACCGCTGCAAACACGCATGGGTAACGGCATTGTTTACAGCAGTCAATTCATTAGCGAAGATGAAGCAACCACTGCTATGTTAAGCAATATTGATGGCAAAATCAGCCAAGAGCCCCGCTCATTTTCTTTTACCCCTGGACGTCGTAAAAAGGCTTGGAATAAAAACTGTATCGCTGTCGGTTTAGCTTCTGGTTTTTTAGAGCCGCTTGAAAGTACCAGTATTGCCCTCGTTGAAACCGCAGTAGAAAAAATAGCTGAATTTCTGCAACAGCCAGACTATGGCCAAGAAGAAGCGGATAAGTTTAACTATGCTATGGCACAAGAATATGAGCGAGTTCGAGATTTTATTATTTTACATTACAAGCTTAATGGCCGTACCGATTCACCTATGTGGCAGCATTGCCGCGATTTAGCCATACCACAAACGCTCAGTGACAAAATGGCAGCGTTCAAAGCTAATGGTGAACTAAAACGTTTACCTTGGGAAATATTTGGCAATGATAGTTGGTTAGCTATTTACGATGGTCTTAACTATGCACCCGCTTCATACGACAACAGTATCGACAAATTTTCGAATGCATTTTTGACCGAGCAACTGACCCTGATGCGATCGGGTATCAAAAAAAATGTGAAGAACAGTCAAACGCATGCTGACTTTCTCAGACAATATTGTGGCTTTAGAGGATAAAAAATGAAAATCACTGAAAACCCAATAGAAAAAATTGTTATTCTCGGTGGCGGCACAGCGGGTTGGTTAGCTGCTGCGACTATCAGTAACATATTTAAAAATACTAACTTAGCAATAGAGCTGGTTGAGTCAGATGACATTGGTATCATTGGTGTGGGTGAAGGTAGTATTCCCCCGCTAATCTCTATGTTGGAGGGTCTGGGTATTGATCTTGTTGATTTTATCAAAGCAACTAAAGGTAGTATGAAATTGGGAATTAAATTCCAAAACTGGAGTGATATTGGCCAGTCATACTTTCATCCCTTTGGTACAATTGGAGCTAATATAAATGGCTATGAATTCTATCAGTGCTGGTTAAAGTGTCAGGCAGAAGGTAACAATAGTCCATTAATGGTACATTCTCCTGAGGCTGTCTTAGCTGAGCAAGGGAAGTTTTTCTTGCCACATCAAGCACAAAACACCCCTTTAGCTAGAACCTTATATGGCTTACATTTAGATGCTGGCTTAGTAGGAAAGTTTTTACGAGAATTTTCCGAAAAAAATGGCGTAAAACGCATCGAAGGTATGGTTGAGCAGGTCAAGCAAGATAATGGCGGCAATATCGCCAGTCTGATTTTAAAAGATGGCCAAGAAATTAGCGGAGATTTTTTTATTGATTGTTCCGGCTTTAAAGGTTTATTGATAGCAGAAACCCTCAATACTGGTTTTGAGTCTTGGGCGCATTATTTACCTTGTAATAAAGCCGTGACAGTACAAACGAAAAGTGTTGCACCTACGCAGCCCTTTACTACCTCAACCGCCCATGAAGCTGGCTGGCAATGGACAATCCCCTTACAACATCGTACCGGCAATGGTTATGTTTACTGTGATAAGTACATCACTGATGAACAAGCTAAAGAAACCCTGTTAGCAAATATTGACGGTGAACCATTAATGGAGCCAAGAGTCATTCCCTTTACTACCGGTATACGTGAAAAGTCCTGGGTGAAAAATTGTTTATCATTAGGTTTAGCGCAAGGTTTTATTGAACCACTAGAATCAACCGCCATCCATTTGGTATCAAAAACTCTTGCCATTTTTATTCGCATGTTTCCAACGAAGGACTGCAATCAAGCTTTAATTGATCAATATAATCTAGTCGTCCGTAAAGATTATGAAGAAATCCGAGACTTTCTGGTGTTGCATTACTGCAAAACATCACGAAACGACAGTGACTTTTGGCGCTGGTGCCAAAGCATGGAAATCCCCGAAACATTGCAGCAAAAACTCGACTTTTTCAAAGCGTCAGGTGGCTTAAACATTAAAAATGAAGAGTTATTTCAGTCTTCAAGCTGGTATGCGGTACTCAATGGTTTAGGGCTCAAGCCCGATAACTACAATCCAACCTTAGATACATGGGATGCAGAAAAAATCGGTGAAATTTTAGCGAAAGGAAAACAAGGTTTACTCGATATAAGCCAGCAGCAACCTTCTCATGACGAGTTTATCGCGCAATATTGTCAAGCGAAGAAGAGTTAGATAGCAGTCACAGAGTTTTGTCAGTGCCCATGACAAAGCTATCTAAAAGCTATGCCAGAGTAAAATAAGAGTCATGCTAAAGTAAGATCAGGGCAGTGATTAAAATATTCACTTAACAACAAGGCGAGTAAAGTTTAACTTTACTCGCCTTTCTTTTCGCTAATAAATAAAGTTGTTAGCTAAATATCCCACAGTATACAGCTAGAATTTATTGCTGCTTTTTTGATAAATAAAGCCGTTTTCTTAACGGTGACTTAGTTGGCAATCGATTTAACTTTACTGCCTGAAAGACCGTAATAAGCGATGAAGAAATAACAGATTATCGGTAATAAAAATGCCGGTTGTACACCTACGCTGTCAGCTAAAAATCCTTGAAAAAGAGGGATAATTGCTCCACCAACAATGGCTAAACATAAAATGCCTGAGCCTTGACTGGTATGTTTACCTAGACCTTGAATAGCTAAACTAAAAATTGTCGGAAACATAATTGAATTACATAAACCAACTAATAAAATGGCTATCATAGCTAGTGTGCCCGATGAGAATACGGCAACTACAATCAATATAACAGCAAGAGTTGCGTTGAAACATAGTACTTTACCTGCTGCAATTTTTTGCATAACCGCTGCACCAATAAAACGACCAACCATAGCGCCACCCCAATAATAGGCAATCAGTTTTGCCGCTTCAGATTCCTCCAAACCAGCAATATTAGGATCGGCAAAAAAGCTCACCAAAAAACTACCAATTGAAACTTCCGCGCCAACGTAGACAAAAATACCTACCGCGCCTAAAACCAAATGGCGGTATTGCCAAGCGCTCCCCGAAAGCTCTTCAGAAGACTCTTGCGGTGTTACTGCCATATCGGGAAGTTTTAACCAAGCGAAAATAGCTGCAAGTATTAATAACATGCCAGCAAGTAATACGTACGGCATCTGCACGGATTCAGCATTTGCTTGAGCTGAAATTGACTCTGCAGCTTCATTTAGAATTAATAAGGCACCAAAAAATGGCGCAACGGTTGTGCCTAAGGCGTTAAATGCCTGGGTCATGGTTAAACGAGATGAAGCCGTTTTGGCATCACCCAACATACTGACATAAGGGTTAGCCGAAACTTGCAACAAGGTAATACCACTAGCTAAAATGAATAACGCCATTAAAAAAACCGGGTAGCTGTGCATGCTAGCTGCAGGATAAAAACATAAACAACCAATGGCAGCAATGACGAGTCCTAAGACAATACCTTTTTGATAACCTAATTTTTTAACGATAGCGCCGGCAGGTAAAGACACAATAAAGTAGGCACCAAAAAAACAAAACTGTACCAACATGGCCTGGCTATAGGATAAATCAAATACGCCTTTTAAATGTGGGATCAAAATATCATTTAGGCAGGTAATAAAACCCCACATAAAAAATAAAGACGTTAATGAAGTAAGTGCAAAGCGATAATCAACACCATTTGTCACCTCGACACTTTGTGCTGAAATATTAGAATTTGAAAAAGATGCCATAAGGACCCTTAATGATTAGTTTTAGTAAATTTCAATGCAAGCAATAAAAAAATAACACAATAGTCTCATCACAACACATGATATATATGCGATATATCTTCAACACTGCAGTGTAATCGGTGATTAAATATTGAAAAGCGTTAAAACATTAAAATGTAAGCGCTACCATTTAAAGCTACTAGCCGGATTTATTCAAGACTTTTTATCATAAATTAATGATGATTAATCGATGGTTAGTTCAGCCTTAGAATATTAACAAAGTAAAAACAACGCGATAGCTTTACTTTGTTTCAGGCATATATAAGCGAAACAGCAATTAAAATTAAACCTTAGTACTTGCAAGAATTTAATGTTAAATTTTATCGACTCGTTAAAATCTATTATAAATTTTATTAAACTATACTACTAAAGTGTGCTTAAAATTGTTAGGTAGCTAGTATGAACAAATTGCTTATTATACTTATCTTTATGTTGTCATTGCCTGCTTATGCCATCGAGGTAATTTTTATTAACCCTTCATTTAAAGGCAGTCCATTTTGGGATCAGGTCAATGAAGTCGCTGATGCTGCCGCTAACAATTTGAATATATCTTTAAAAATAATTCACAGTGGCGGTCATCGCTTATTACAAAAAAAACAGATAGATGAAATAGTCTCACAAGATATCAAGCCAGATTATGTCATTTTCTTACCTTACGATGGCACAGCTTTTGAGACTTTTAACAAACTTGAGTTGGCAAAAATTCCTTTTATCACCCTAGAAAGAACTGTTTTTCCTGATTTGCAAATCAAGTTAGGCCAGCCTGGACAGTATTTCAAATTTTGGCTAGGAGAAATTTACCACGACAACAAAAAGGCCGGCCGCCTTCTCGCTAAAACCTTAATAAGAGCTAGTAGGAATAAGCAGGCTGATGCAAATGGTTTAAATGTTGTTGGTATCTCTGGTGATATGAGCGGCCATTCAAGTGAACGTAATGCGGGACTAATAGAAGAGCTCGAACATGATACTGATTTCGCGCTTGCTCAAATAGTCAATGCTCGTTGGGAAAGAGAGGTCGCTGGAAACATGTTTATTGGTTTATTGAGGCGCTACCCTGATATAGAGGTAGTATGGACGGCTTCAGATTTAATGGCCCTTGGAGTGGCTGATGTGGCTAATGAACAAGGTAAGCAGATCAATGAAAATCTTTTTATTGGTGGTTTTGATTGGACAACAGAAAGCTTAAAAGCAATCAAGAATAATCGTTATACGGCAAGTGTCGGTGGTCATTTTATGCAAGCGACTTGGGCGTTAATTAAACTATATGATCACTCTAACGGTAAGCCTGCTTTTATTACTACAGCTGACAAACCTACCTATCAGTTGCAATTAATAGATGGTGATAACGTTGACAATTATCAAGTATTATTCAATAAGCCTGATTGGAACAAAGTAAACTTCCGTGCTTTGACCTTGACTCATCAAAGTGAATTATCTGACTATCACTATGATTTTTCAGAGATATTAGAACAATTAAATCAATAACTTATTGCATAATACATAATGATAAATGAAGGAAACTTAACAGGCTAAAGTTAAGCAGTACCTAGACAAGGTTGTCAATGACAAGTGACTACCCCAAATATCCCCCTTGCTTCACTTTAAGCTATACTGAAAACAATCTCAGCAAAAACACTTGATAGATTGTAATGAATAAACTCCTTTGTATTTTCTACCTACTACTAACATTCCCCGTTTATTGTATAGAAGTGGCTTTTATCAACCCGACCATAAATGATAGTCCTTTTTGGCAACGAGTTAATCAAGTTGCTATATCTGCTGCAAGTGACTTAAACATTCAGTTAACAATCTATAACAGTGGTGGCCACCGATTATTGCAAAAGCAGGTGATAAACCAGATTATCCGGCAAGAAATCAAACCTGATTATATTATTTTTTTACCTTTTGATGGCACCGTAGTCGAGTCTTTTACCAAACTAGAACAAGCAAAAATTCCGTTTATTACCATTGAGAGAACTACTTTTACCGATGTTAAAAATGAATTAGAGCAACCCAGAGAAAAGTTCAAATTCTGGTTAGGGGAAATTTATCATGACAATAAAAAGGCAGGCCAATTATTGGCAAATGCATTATTTAAGGCAAGTAAAAACCTTACACCTTCCGATAAGCAATTTAATGTAGTGGGTATTTCAGGTGATTTTAGTGGCCAATCAAATGAACGTAGCGCCGGACTGGTTGCAGAAGTTAAGCAACAAAATAATAACTTCTCTCTAGCTCAAATTGTTAATAGCCACTGGGAGAGAGAGTTAGCCGCTTATAAGTTTAGCGGTTTATTAATGCGTTATAACAATATCAAGGTCGTCTGGACTGCCGCAGATATAATGGCATTAGGCGTAGCCGACACAGCAAAACAGCAAGGAAAAATAATTAATAAGGACTTGTTTATTGGCGGTTTTGACTGGGCTAATGATGCATTACAAGCAATCAAAGAAAATCGCTATACTGCCAGTGTCGGTGGTCACTTTATGCAAACGGCATGGGCACTAGTTAAAATATACGATCATAACCAGGGAAAACCAGCCTTTATTATTGGTAATAACTCCCCTTCTTATAAGTTACAGTTAATTGATCGAAATAATATTGATGACTATCAAGTATTACTGAACAATCCAGATTGGAGTAAGGTGGATTTTGGTCAATTTACCTTATCCCATCAAGCTAACTTGACCGACTATCAATTGGATTTTTCACAGGTATTAAAAAGATTAAATCAGTAAAGCATCACCATAATGAAAATTTAGCAGTAAAAGCAAGTATTATGCAATATTACCGATACAAGCAAACTAAAATATCATCAGTTTTCACAGGAAAATATAAAACAGGTTAGCCAGTATAAAATTGATTTTTCGAGTATTTTAACTGATTTAGAGCGTTAATAACCTAACCGGCGGAAGCATTGATTATCACTCTCTGAATCATAATATTAACAAGATTCATCATAATAGTCCTACAGCAAGCCGTTTCAATTTTTTCTCGTATTCTATCAATAAAAAAACCAAGTAAAAGTAGTAATTCCCTACCGGACATTACAAAAACATTACATTTCAATGGATAAATAACTACTTAATTTTCAATGGATTGACTAAACAACAGCCAAATTAAACTAAAATAGGTTGACCTTAAGCAAAGAAAACACTAATCTAAATGTAAGCGCTTACATTTAGATTGTTTTAAACTGTTAAAAATAGTTTCACCTAATTAATAAGCGATTTTTATAATATAGCAACTAAAATTTCAAGTTCAAAAACAGGTGAAAATTAACATTATGTCAACTCTTTCTTTACCCCTACACTCTAAAATGCTTTCTAGTGATTTTTTATACGGTGTTGCCACCGCATCTTTTCAAATAGAAGGCGGAGCTGATAGCCGATTGCCCTGCATCTGGGATACCTTCTGTAATACTCCAGGTAAAGTAGCCGATAATTCGAATGGTGAAGTGGCTTGTGATCATTTCACTAACTGGAAAGAAGACATTGATTTAATTGAGTCTTTAGGCGTAGACGCCTATCGCCTTTCTATTTCTTGGCCTCGAGTTATAACAGAGTCTGGTGAATTAAACCCAGAGGGTGTCAACTTTTATTTAAATATTCTCAATGAGTTACAGCGCCGTAATATTAAAGCTTTCGTGACACTGTATCATTGGGATTTACCACAACACATTGAAGATAATGGCGGTTGGTTAAACAGAGAAACATCTTATTTATTTGCCTCATATGCGGATAAAATAAGCCAAGCTTTTGCGGGTAAAGTCCATTCTTATGCCACACTTAACGAACCTTTCTGTAGTGCTTTTTTAGGTTATGAAGTAGGTGTTCATGCACCGGGTATTGTTGGCAAAGAATACGGTAAAAAAGCAGCACATCATTTGTTACTTGCCCATGGTTTAGCCATGGAAGTACTTGCTAAAAACAGTCCTGACACCTTAAATGGTATTGTGCTTAATTTTACCCCTTGTTATCCTGAAACTGATTCAAACGCTGATAAAACAGCTTCTGATTTTGCCGATGATTATTTCAACCAGTGGTATATCAAACCTCTTTTTGATAGTGAATACCCAGAAATTATGGCGCAGTTACCCGCTGAAAATCAACCTGAAATACATGACGGTGATATGGCTATTATCTCTCACGCTATGGACTTTATGGGCGTGAACTTCTATACCCGAGCAATTTATCGAGCTGATGAAGAAGAGCACTTCTTTCAAATTGATCCACCAGAGCCACGTACCGATATTGGTTGGGAAATTTATCCAAAAGCGTTTACTGAATTATTAGTATCATTGAATGAAAAGTACACTTTACCGCCCGTTTATATTACCGAAAACGGCGCAGCAATAGACGACAAACTTGTTGATGGTGCGGTTAACGATACCGACCGAATAGATTATTACCAAAATCATCTTAATGCCGTGCACGATGCAATTGAACAAGGCGTTAACGTAGCTGGATATTTTGCCTGGAGCCTGATGGATAATTTTGAATGGGCTGAAGGTTATTTAAAGCGTTTTGGCATCGTCTATGTTGATTACGACAGCCAAGTACGTACTATTAAAGCAAGCGGAAACGCTTATAAAACTTTAATTAGCCAAAGGTAAGACTTATCATGAAAATACCATTTTACGAAAAAGTTGGTTATGCCACGGGCGATGCCGCAGCTAATTTAGTTTGGCGTGGCGCATTAGCCTACTTAGCGGTATTTTATACTGATACTTTTGGTTTAACTGCCGCAGCGGCTGCCATGTTATTTTTAGTGGTACGTTTGTCTGATGGTGTTACTGATATTATCATGGGCATGATTGCTGATCGTACCAATACGCGTTGGGGTAAGTTTCGTCCTTGGATATTATGGTCAACACCCTTCTTAGCTTTGTTTATGGTGTTATGTTTCACTACCCCTGACTTATCTGATAGCAATAAACTTATCTACGCTTATATAACTTATATAGGCTTAACCCTTGCTTACACAGTAAATAACGTCCCCTACTCTGCCTTGATGGGCGTAATGACGCCAAGCGACACTGAGCGAACCAGTTTATCCGGCTTTCGATTTGCTGGCGCTTTCGCTGGTGGTTTACTGGTGATGGGCTTCTTACCCGACTTAGTTGCCTACTTTGGTGAAGGTAACGATGCCATGGGTTATCAATACAGTATGTATTTATTTGCCGGTATTTTAATTGCCCTGATGGTGATAACTTTTGCCACCACCAAAGAGCGTGTTATCCCTGCTGTTGATGAATCAAGCAATTTAAAAGCAGAACTGTTGGATTTAAGTAAAAACTTACCTTTTATCATTTTACCTTTATTAGCGATGACCTTATTTTTTTATTATCGCGACATTTACAGTGGCATATTTTTTGTTGTTGTCATGACTTCTATGTGGATACTGATAAAACGTTTAATCAGAAATACTGGTGATGATATTGGTGGCACTCAGCGAGATATGGTTGACTTACTAACCAATAAACCTTGGCTGATTCTGTTAGGTATGGGTTTTTTAACCATGATGTTTAATGGTATAAAATACGGCACAGTCGCTTATTATTTCAAATATCAAGTAGGCGATGAGCTAATGGCTGGTAAGTATTTCGTCGCATTATTACTTGTCTCTATTTTGGGTGCTTTGTGCACTGGCTATTTGTCTCAAAAGCTGGGCAAACGTAAACTATTTATTGTTTCACTTATTCTAAGCGGTTTACTCACAGGTGCATTTTATTGGGTACCCAAAGGTAACATCAATGCAATTTTCATCTTAGGTTGTAGTGCCGAGTTTTTTGCCGCTATGATGCCAACTTTGTTTTTTACTATGTTAGGTGACTCTGCGGATTATTCTGAATGGAAAAATGGTCGACGAGCAACTGGATTGATCTATTCTGCCGGTACTTTTGTACAGAAAACAGGTGGTGGTTTTGCCGGTGCTTTAGTATTAGTGGTCTTAGCAAGTTATGGTTATGATGGTATGGATAAAGCCACGATTGAAGCATCCTTACCTGGTATGCAATTATTGATGAGCTGGATTCCTGCTGCCTTTGCTTTTGCCGGTGCTGCGTTAATGATTTTTTATCCCTTAAGCAGTAAGCAGAACCAAGAAATCGGTAATGAATTGGTACAGCGACGTGCGGCAATAGCTGTTGCATAAAATCAATCAGCATAAGATAGTCATTCAGTTGTCGACTAGTTAAGAGGTTGGTAAGTATGCTAGAATTTTGCTCTAAAATTTTCTTTAGGGCTTTCTTTAGAACTTTCTTTAGAGAATCTAGCACATTTACCAAAGTTCAACATATTTAGGAAGAACATGGCGACAATATATCAAGTATCTGAGCTTGCGAGCGTATCTTTAGCAACAGTTTCTCGAGTAATCAATAATAATGCCCGCGTGAGTGATAAAACTCGACAAAAAGTGTTAGATGCTATGGCCGAGTTAGGTTACAGACCCAACTCAATTGCGCAATCACTTGCGTCTAATTGCACCAATAGTGTCGGTATTTTAGTCTCTGAATTACACGGTCCCTTTTTTGGACAGATGATGGCTGGCATAGAAGCTGAACTAAGGGCAGCTGGCAAGCATGTCATCTTTACTACGGGCCACAGTGAAGAAGATAAAGAAAAAGATGGTATTGACTTTTTAATTAGCAGAAATTGCGATGCCCTTATTCTGCATGTTGAGGCTGTGACAGATGACTACCTCCTAGAATTGAGCAAAGGCGATATTCCTGTTTATTTAATGAGCCGACTTGTAGATGGCTTAAATGAAAGGTGTATTAGCTTAGATAATGAATTAGGTGGTTATTTAGCAACACAAACTATCATTGAACAGGGTCATTCAGATATTGCTTATATCGCTGGTCCAAAGTTCAAACCTGATTCACAGGACCGTTTAGCCGGCCACAAACGCGCTTTAGCTAACTTCAATATTCCTTTTAATGAAGAATTATATTTTGAAGGTGATTTTAAAGAAACCGGTGGCAGCGATGGCTTAAAAAGCTTCATCGAACATAAAAAATCCTTTAGCGCATTAATTTGTGCCAACGATGAAATGGCATCAGGCGCAATGACTTATGCAAGAGAACTAGGCTTGGCATTACCTGAACAATTATCCATTATTGGTTTTGATAACATTATTTTCTCGAAACATATCCATCCTAAGCTTAGTACTATTGATAATCCTATTTTTGAAATGGGTCACATGACAGCAAAGTTAGTATTAAGAGATGTCTATAAGAAAAAAGATCTGTTAATAAAACATTTTTTTGAACCAAAGCTAATAGCAAGAGACTCTATCGCTCATTTAGGCTGATCCCTGGTGAGTTGAAATTGATCTCTTAAAAAGTACACAACTTAAGGCAAGTTAACTATTTATGAATTTTGACAAGACACACGCCACTAATTTGGTCGCCGATATCGGTGGCACCAATATCAGACTAGCGATCACCGAAAACAATAATATAAAGCAAATATTAACTTACCAGTGCGGAAATTTTCCAAGTTTGATTGATGTCATTCATCATTACTTAACGGAAACAAACCTAATTGGTGCCCGCATTAACGCTTGTTTGGCTATAGCCTGCCCTGTTGATACTGATTTAATTTCTATGACCAACTTGCCATGGAAATTTTCACAAGCCCAGCTTAAAGAAGAACTCAAGTTAAACAGCCTCACGCTCATAAATGATTATACCGCTATTGCCATGGCTATTCCTTTATTAAATGACGATCAAAAGGTAAAAATAGGCCAAGGTGAGATGGTAAAAGACCAACCTATTGCGGTCTGTGGTCCAGGAACCGGTCTTGGTGTCGCTAACTTAGTTAACATTGATGGTCATTGGCATTGCGTAGGCGGCGAAGGGGGTCATACTGACTTTGCTCCTGTTGACGATATTGACATTAAAATTTTACAGTACTTGAAAACACTTAAAAAACGAGTTTCTTATGAGCAACTACTCTCGGGCTATGGTTTAGAACAAATATATCAAGCATTAGTAGTTATCAAAGGCGAAAACACATCACCTGATTCCTCGGCTAAATTGACCGCTAAGGATATCAGCTCACAAGCATTAAATGGTAGTTGCCTTGTTTGCCAACAGGCTTTATCTCAGTTTTGCAAAGTGTTAGGCAGCTTCGCGGGCAACTTAGCGTTAACAACAGGCTCATTAGGCGGTGTTTATATTGCTGGTGGCATTGTGCCTAGGTTTATTGATTATGTTGACAAAAGTGACTTTAGAGCTCGATTTGAGACCAAAGGACGCATGTCTCACTTAAACAAACAAACCCCCACTTATATCATCACTGAAGAACAACCTGGTTTAATAGGTGCTGCAGCGTACTTGAACCAACTTAGCCAAGACCTTTAAAATAAGTACTAAGGGTCAAAGTATGAATAAGTAGTTAAGTAGCAATAAACTGTACTACCTAGTTAAAAACAAAAAAGCTCAAGAATTTCTTGAGCTTTTTTACTTAATTAAAAAAAGTCGTTAACCTACATTTATTTGCTTTAAAATCAAACAATAGACATAATGTAAAACAACTAATCTATAGATTAGAACGGCATTTTCATCCCCGGAGGTAGTTGCATACCACCCGTTACTGAGCCCATTTTAGCTTTATTTTGCTCTTCAACACGGCGCACTGCATCATTTACCGCAGCAGCAAGTAAGTCTTCAATCATATCCTTATCATCTTCCATTAAACTTTCATCAAGTTCAACACGACGAACACTATGACTGCCCGTCATAGTGACTTTAACCATGCCAGCACCTGCTTCACCAACAACTTCCATTTTAGCTAATTCATCTTGTGCTTTCGCCATTTTTTCTTGCATTTGTTGGGCTTGTTTCATTAAGTTGCCCATTCCGCCTTTCATCATGTTCTTACTCCGATATAATTGATTTACAAATTGTACTTATACTATTAAGACTATTTTACCTCATTAACGCTATTGTTGAAACGTTAACGGGCAGTAATGCTCTCTTCATCTAATGTTGCTTGAAATTTGTCTTGCAGCGCGACGACAGTACTATCTTCTTTAATTAAATTTTTTGCATAGTCATAACGTTTATCGTTAATGTGCCCTTGAATTTGATAAGGGTCTGCAACCGTCTGACCAACAATATTTAGGGTTACTGTGATCTTACGTGCCAAAAATTCACAAATAGCTGACTGTAACTGTTCTTGAGCAACTTGCGTATTCAAATGCCGGGTAGCCTGATCAAGCAGTAAAATTAACTGTTCATCTGTAGATTCTTCACTAATTGTTGCATGAATAGCTAATTGCCTAATACGTCCACTAAGTTGCATAGAATCAATCATGTGCGCCCATTTATCCACTTGATTGGCTTTTCGAACATTAGCAGGGTCTATGTTTTCTTGCTGATATGGCGCTTCCGGCTCAGGCTCTGTCAGGATATTTTCTTGTGCTATTTCTTCATTTGCTGCGCTTTTATCACCCGGTACTGCATCAGTTAATTTACTTTGAGATTCTTGACGCACTATGGCGCCATTAGACTTTTTTTCTTGATTCTCCAACAACTTTTTTCTGCTACGCAGCATATTTCGTGTCGCTAAAACAGCGCTCACTGGACTGTCAATTGTTGGTACAGTGATTGGTGTTTGCGTTACTTGCTCCGATTGAAGCACTTCTGTAGGCTGCGAATCTATCAACAACTCAGTCATTGGTGTTTGTTGCTCTACTGAGCTAATTGCTACCGTTTCTTCAATAGGTAAACTGACCTTGCTAACGTTAAGCTCTTCACTGGCTACAGGGACTTCATCCTTCGATTGCTCTTGCATTTCTATCGCTTGTTGCTCAATCGCCACCATCTCCTGAGCTAAATCCTCTGGTGATTCTGGATTTATCTCTTCCCGCATAGGTTCTTTAGATAAGGAACTTTCTTGTGACGGAACTTCTATTGACTGCTCTGCTTTTTTAAGCTCTGATTGCTGAAGTGGATTTTCTAGTTGTGTTAGTGATTTAATGCTGACTTCGGGGAGCTGCTCTTTAGTCATAGGTTTAAAGGCAAACAATCGTAATAAAGTCATATCAAAAGCGGCTTGTTCATCTGAAGCATAAGGTAAGTCTTTACGACCATCTATGCTAATTTGATAATAAAGCTGTATATCTTCAGCTGACATATCTTTACTAAACTGTTTTAATAAAGTGACATGTTCTGCAGGTAAGTCAAAGTGTTGTTCAATAATTTGCATTAATGCTATTTGATGAAAGAGCTGAATAAGTTCGGCAAACAAACGACTATAACTGGGTGCATAGGAAGCTATTTCTTGTGACAAAGATAGTAAACTTGCTCCATCTTGCTTTAATAAATTAATCAGAATTTTGTAGACCCAGTTTTGATCTATACCACCAAGCATTTGCTGAATATTAGCCAGTGTTATATTACCTTGGCCTTGTGCAATAGCTTGATCAGTTAAACTAAGAGAGTCACGCATACTCCCCCGTGCCGCTTTTGCTAACAGGATCAAGCTAGCTGGCTCATAAGTAACCTTTTCTTCAATTAATATTTCAATTAATTTGCTTTCAATTTGTTTTACCGTCAGTGCTTTTAAATGAAATTGTAAACAACGAGATAATACGGTTATAGGCAGTTTTTGAGGATCAGTTGTCGCAAGAATAAACTTAACATGCTCTGGTGGCTCTTCTAACGTTTTAAGCAACGCATTAAAACTATGTCGCGATAACATGTGTACTTCATCAATAAGGTAAACCTTATAACGACCTCGACTTGGAGAATACTGCACATTATCAAGTATCTCTCTGGTATCATCGACTTTTGTTTTTGATGCTGCATCTATTTCAAGTAAGTCAACAAAACGTCCTTGATCAATATCAACACAAGTATCACATTGACCACAGGGAGTATCAGTAATACCTTTTTCACAATTCAAACTTTTAGCAAAAATTCTTGCAATCGTTGTCTTACCAACACCTCGCGTCCCTGTAAATAGATAAGCATGGTGCAAACGTTGCTGTGATAAGGCATTAGCCAATACTGTTACTACATGCTCTTGTCCCATTAGCTCTTGGAAATTTTTAGGTCGCCACTTCCTAGCTAAAACTTGATAACTCATTTTTGACACCTTGCCAATGCTTGATAGCTGATAATAAACTTTTCTAAACTCGACTTAACTAAATTTAGACTAGTCACCAGCATACTGAATAAGCGTATGCGATATTATATTCATATTCGTTAAACGTTCTTCACCACCTAAATCAGGTAAGGAAATAACAAATCCTGCATGGCTAACTTCAGCGCCTAAACGTCTGATTAATTTAGTGGTTGCTTCGATAGTACCGCCTGTAGCAAGTAGGTCATCTATAATTAGCACCTTATCGTTCTCTGTTAAGGCATCTTGGTGAATTTCCAATACATCTTCACCATACTCAAGCTGATATGGTTGTGCGTAAGTATCACGGGGAAGTTTTCCTGGTTTACGTACCGGTACAAAACCTATACCTAACGCCAAGGCCAATGGTGCACCAAATAAGAAACCTCTGGCTTCGGTACCAACGACTTTAGTAAAGCCTTTATTTTGATAGGTAGCAGTTAATAGGTCGATAGCTAAAGCAAATGCTTGGGCATCTTCCAACAAGCTAGTGACATCACGAAACAGAATGCCTTTTTTGGGATAGTCAGGGATAGTACGAATAGCATCTTTCAGCTGTTGGGATTGATTTTCTGTCATAGCTTATAGTTTTCATTTTTAAATTTAGTAACTAAAGCATAAAGGAAATCGAACACTATTTATAGAAATATAAACACTGTCAAAGCAATTAAATCTATTAAGCTGATTTACTCGTTAATTGCTATCACAGTGTTTGATAAGTCAGTGGCAGTTAATTGAGAAATTAACATCAAAAGTTCAGGTTTATCTATGGGTTTACTCATTACAGCAGAAAAAAATCGGTATTCGGCTAATAATTTAACCGCTTTAATATCTTGAGTTGTCATAAATAAAATAGGAATGTTTTTATACAGCTCATTTTGCTGTAGATTTTTAGTTAATTGCGCACCGTTCATTAGCGGCATTAAATGATCGACAATGCAAAGATGGTAATCATTATTCTTTATCTTTTCTAAAGCATCTAGGCCATTCACTGCGCACTCAACATGGTGCCCTAACGGCGTTAATGTATTAAGCAAACTTTCTCGGACCAATTTTTTATCGTCAACAACTAATATATTCATATAACTCTTTCAAATTAAATTATTTTTCAAACGAGAGCAAAACATTATTTACTATCAGACCTAATAAAAGAAGTACACTTATAGGCCATAACTATTTGGCTGTGCATCTTAACGAATTACTTATAGAGCAAACAGTCTAAAGTCGAATATAAATGTACTGATTTTGATCTGAGACCGCTAAAGTTCCATCAAGGTAGTTATAGAAAAATGAACAACTAAAGCGGGTTAAGTTTGTACTAACTTATTTTAATTTTAAAACCTTACGGTCAGTTTTTGTCGTATCACCTTTTCCTTTTTTAGGGTTTTGGTAGATGGCACTAGCATTTGGTCTTGCACCTTCAACGAAAGGCTCTGTAACTTTAGGCTTAGATTTAGGTTTAGATTTACTGGTATTCTTACTATCAGTAGTATTGTGCTTAACTTCACCAGTTACGGCTTCTGAATATTTAACCGTGCGAGCAACATGATATTTTTTATCTATGGCATGTAAAAGGTTGCGTATGACTTGATCTTTACATTCTCGATAATTCTTATGATCAGGTTTACGTGAAAATGCACTTAATTCAGGTTTACTTAAACGAAAATCCACTGTTGTTAATAAATCAATAAGCTCTTCGGCTTGTAAATTCAAAGCAATTTTTAATTTAGTCAAAATAATGTTATTGCTTAAGCGTTTTTCTGGCGCAATTTGTGCCCCTGGTTTTTTACCACGCTTTTCACTAATAAAACCATTAAGAAATATAGCTAACTGACTATCCGTGCATTTTACAAAATCATTATCGCTATCTTTTTTCAGCCACTGACTGACTTGCTCACGTGTAACGGTTTCATCCGCAAGAGCAAACAGCGCAACCATTTTATTATCGTTAAAATTAAAGGTGTAGCGTAATCGACGCAAAATGTCATTATTATTCAAGGTAATTTCCCGAGTGGAGTCAGAGGCATGATTATACACCTTTATGCATTAGGGGTGAAATAACTACAAAACATAACGTGACTTTCTAGAATATAATATTGATTACAAGCACAAAATAAAACCTGTGTAACTCATTGGTGTATTTACCAAGCCATTTACTCACGCATTCGCTATGAAATTAAGTTAAAATTTTGTACCATGTTTTATCAATACTTGATTAATCAGTTAGCGGGATGCTAAAAGTGAAAGACACTCTAAATTCAACACGTTCTCATTACCTTAAAGGGCTAGTTATCGTGGTATCGACTATCACATTAAGTAGTTGTGTAAATCAAAATAATATTGCTGAACAGCAGTTAGAACCAGTAAGCAATGCTTGTCAAAAGATTGATTTATTGATTAACGCTTATGACAATAATTTCGAGCAATTAAAAGAAACAAAAATAAAGGCGAGAGTCAGCAATATTTGGCAAGCAAAATATCATTTAATAGGTCAAAACTGTAAAATTTGGACTTGGGGAGCAGCTCAAACAACCTATTCATGTAATACTATAGAAGTTGATGAGCAGAATGCCAAAAACTATTATCAAGGCGCTAAAAAGACGTTACAGCAATGTTTAGGCACAGAATGGCAATTAGATGAGTCAAAAAGAAATAATGATAACGGCTTAAAAGCCGAATATACCACGAAAGACAAAACAGTCACTCTATCAACTCACTTAGTTCCAAGCACGGGTTTGTTTAAATCTAAATGGTCTGTTTACTATTACATTGGTAAAACTAACTGATACAGGCTTGAATAAATAGATAAAAAAACAGGCATAAAGCCTGTTTTTTTTATTATTGATACTTATGATCTTAGATAATTACTAACCACCACACTTTTTACTTTTTTCTTTCATTTTACCTTCGCCGCATTTGCCTTCACCACACTTACCTTTGGCTTTAGCTTTTCCTTCGCCGCATTTTCCTTCACCACACTTACCTTTGGCTTTAGCTTTTCCTTCGCCGCATTTGCCTTCACCACACTTACCTTTGGCTTTAGCTTTTCCTTCGCCGCATTTACCTTCACCACACTTGCCTTTGGCTTTAGCTTTTCCTTCGCCGCATTTACCTTCACCACACTTACCTTTGGCTTTAGCTTTTCCTTCGCCGCATTTGCCTTCACCACACTTACCTTTGGCTTTAGCTTTTCCTTCGCCGCATTTGCCTTCACCACACTTACCTTTGGCTTTTTCTTTCCCTTCTCCTGACTCATCGGAACCATTGGCCGAAACTATAGTCATTAACTCTTGTGATGCAAAAGGGTTTATTTCTGCTTTAGCAACATTACTCACTAAGACACTAAAACCTAGCAGTCCCACAATCGCTGTCAAAGATAATTTTTTAACTGTATTCATGATGTACTTCCTTTTTATTTATTTGTTATAACTTGATATAAAAGTTTGTTATTGAAATTTTTGTTTATATTAGTCTGACCAACATTAGTTATATGACTTTTTAGATAGACCTGCAAGGTTAAATAAAAATTTCAAATATTTATCCCAATTAGGACAAAGTTCAGGTATAAAAAAACCAGTATTATTTTTAAATAATACTGGTTTTTATCAGTCAACATTAATTCAGCAATAGGCGTCTAAATTAAATTGATACTTTTTTATTTTTGGCAGTAGCCACAATAAAGCTTTTCCAACTCTTAGCCGATTTACGGGCTTTAGGGTCTTTTATTGCTTTTTGAATTGCAGCATAAGCTTTTTTGTATTTTTCCAGGTAGAAATATGATTCAGCAATACTCATATGAATTCGACCTTTATCTTTAATACCAAGCTCAAGTGCTTTATTCAAAGAAACAATTGCTTTAGTAAATTGCTCATCTTGTTTTAACAACATACCTTGCTTACGGTAATGCTTAGCCTCATTAGTCATCTTGGCAAGTTCACCGTAATATTTAGCGGCCTTGTCAATATGTTGAGCAGAATGCCAAGCATTAGCTAAAGTCGAGATATTTTTGTCATCACGCTTAATCAAACCAGAAGCAATATGTTTTTCCAATAATTTAGCAGCCTTATAAGGCGCTTCACTTTGAGAATACAAACTGACTAAAGTATTGATTTGAGCTTCTTTATCTAAATGACCTAACTTATAAGCTAGATCCAACGTTTGCACTGCTTTGTCATAATCTTCGACTAACAAATAAAACGAAGGAAGCTGAGTCCACCATTGCTTAGTATCTGGAAATAATTGAATGACAGTCTCTAAAACCTTTATTGTTTCTTTATACATCTTACGTTCATAGTAAGATTGTATTTTCATAATATAAGGGTTTTGATTTATCTTATCACCAAAAGCTGCAATAGCTTGATCTGCGGGCAAAATGATTTTATCAAACTGCTTTAATGAATAATAAGCATTAGCAATTTTAATATAAGTATCACCATCATTTTTACCCGTAAACTCCATCCAACCATTAAAAGACTTAATCGCCCCTTTATAGTCGTTGGTGACCATTTGCATGTCACCCAAGAGTTTCAAAGCTTCACCATGATCTTGTTCACTTAAGATATCAGGCTCGATAGCCAATTTAAGGTATTTAATGGTATTAGCTTCATCATTGCCTAATGTGGCATACATAACCGCAACAAAACGCGACACATAAGCTTTATCATAAGCCTTTGAAGGCTCTATATCTAACAATACAGCAAGAGCACCCTTGATGTCTGATGGAACACCTTTTTCTTCGTCACCACTGTACAGCTCAAAAGCTTTTTGTACTTTTTTACCAACGCGTGGACCAACAAGATAGGTAGGACGTTTCTTTTTCTTCTCTTCCGTTGCACCAGCAGCATTTGCATAATCGGCAAAAGGTACTTGAGCAACAAGTAGCGAAGCCATGACCACAAGAGAAGTAGATAATTTTTTGATTTGTAAGTTTTTAAACATTAATTTACTAAACATAACTAATTACCTCCCATAGTAAAGTCAAGTTGAACCGTTAAACCAGGTCGTCTGATAGCTTTACCATCAACAACTTTTGGCTTGTATTTCCATTTTCTAAGCGCACGTTTAGCTTCTTTATCAAAGATACGTTTAGGATTAGCTTCAATCACTGTAACGTCTTCAACACCACCCACTTCATTAATAGTAAAAGAAAGAATTACAAAACCTTCTTTACCATCTCTAGCTGCTTGAATTGGATATTTAGGCGCAATTCGTACAATTGGTGTTGCATCACCATCACGACCCATCCCAGAACCCGGAGCATTTAACCCCGTTGATGCACCCGACATCTGAACACCTGGCATATTAAACTGTAAACCACTGGTATTATTATTGGTTTCAGGCTCAGGAGCTTCCTGTTTAGGTGGCGCTTTGGGCGGCGGAGGTGGCGGCGGCGGTACACGTCGACGCTGCTCTGCTGCTGATTTTGGCGGTGTAGTATTTACTTCGACAATTATATTCTCTTGCTGATCTTCCTTGTTTCTATCACCTGATGAAACAAGGAAAGCCATAAAGACAAATAAGCCAAAGGTAACTGCAGCGCCTAGTAGTATAGATACTAAAAAGCGAACCATATTACTACCCCTTAGCAGCCGCGATAGAAATTCGGTCTATGCCAGCCTCTTTAATTGCATCCATTACTTTTACAACAATGCCATGTTTAGCATCTTTGTCAGCTTGGATGATAACAACATCAGTCGCTTGCTCTGCAAGTAATTTTTCAATTCTTGCACCAACACGTTCAATGTCTACTCGGCCTTTATCTAACCAAATTTCACCATTATCTTTAATTGCAATAAAGATATTGGCATTTTTTTGTTTAGATTGATTAGCCGCTTTTGGCTTGTTTACTTCAATACCTGCTTCTTTAACAAAAGAAGTGGTTACGATGAAGAAGATCAGCATGATAAATACGATGTCGAGCATCGGTGTCATATCAATAACCGCTTCTTCGTCCTCACGGATTTTTTTACGTGCCATGAATAGTTCTCTCTAGTGGTGAGGTAAACTGTCAACCAGTTTAGCCTTTGCTAGTTTAAGTTTAGCGTCTAGTCTTGTACTAAAGAACACACCTGATAACGCTGCTACCATACCCGCCATAGTCGGAATAGTAGCTTGCGAAATACCAGCGGCCATTAGTCGCGGATTACCTGTACCTTGTTGAGCCATGACTTCAAATACGCCAATCATACCTGTTACTGTTCCCAGTAAACCGATAAGAGGACACATAGCCACTAAGGTTCTAATAGTAATCATACGCTTTTCAAGTAACTCGTCTGCTTCGGAAATCCAAGTCTCTCTAATTCGATGTGCATACCAAGAGGTAGTATCGGTTCTGGCATCCCAACTCGAGATAATATTATCTCGCATTTTAGGAAAAACACCATTTAAGAACCAAAAACGCTCTATCATCAGTACCCACATTAAGAAGAGTGCGAAGGCAACAGCGTAAAGTACGTTACCGCCAGTCGCAACAAAACCCCTGACAGATTCCCAAAGCTCTATCAGGAATAACATTATTTAGACCCCTTCTCTGCAATAGCAGCGATTAAACCAGCACTTTGCTCGTCCAGCTTTTGTAAAACTGACTTACTCTTACCAGCAACAATAGAGTGGATTAAGATAAGTGGTAATGCACAAATCAAACCTAATGCAGTCGTTACAAGTGCAAGAGAGATGTTACCAGCCATGATTTTCGGGTCACCTGTACCAAACAACATGATAGTTTGGAAAGTCATAATCATACCGATAACTGTACCTAATAGACCCATTAATGGGGCAATAGCAGCAAACATTTTGATTAAGTTAACACCACGGTCAACTTTTGGTGTTTCACGAAGAATGGCTTCATCAAGTTTCAATTCTAACGTTTCAGCATCTGCTGATTGGTTATCATAGAAAACTTTAAGTAAACGACCTAGTGGGTTATTTTCGTTAGGCTTATCAAGGTTTTTCTCTTGAGCCTTAATACGAGCACTCATGCCACCTAAAACGATTAGACGTTCAAGGGCAATAATACAACCAACAAAGAATAAGACTGTGATGGCATAACCAACTTCTTTACCTTCGTGGAAAAATTGCTCAAGTGTTTTCTTACGTGTTTCTAAAGATAAGATAGCGCCACGTGAAGGATCAATATATACCGCACTGTAACCTGAAGCAGTATTAAAGAAGCTTGATGCAGTATCAAAGATATAGCCTGCAGGTTGCTTAGGTAATGGTTGAACTTGACCAACTTCGTCATTATAAGTTAAGTAGCCATTATCAGAAACCAAGTTGAATGCACCAATACGTGTAATCATTTCAGTAGATTTAGAGCCATCAAGGTTAGTTACATCAGTTTGGAACTGAGAAATCTTACCTGATTGAGTCATTTCAGTTTGTAAAGCAAACCATAACTCTTCTAAATCTTCTAAAGCTGGAATTGCTTTAGCATTAGCGATGCGGTTAAGTGCTTCACCACGATTAGGAAATTCAGCACTTACTATTGAGGTACTGATTTGACCAAAAGTGTTAGCAGCAGCAGCACGAGATACACCGAACATTTCACCTAACGTACCTGTAGCACCATCAAGTTCAACTGACTTTTGCACGATAGTAATATCATTCGCGGCATATTCTTTAGTTAAACGTTTGTTACGTGCTTCTTGGTTCGCTAATTCTTTTTTAGCTTTATTCAATAGAGATTGTTTATCGCTACGAGCAGATAAGAATTCAGCTTCACGCTTTTTATCAAGTTTCGCTTCAGATACACGATCAGCTTTCACTGTTTTTAACAATTCATCTAATGTATTAGCTTGCGTTGTTGATACCATACCTACAGTCATAATTGCTGCAAATGATACAAAATTAATAAGTTTTTTCATTATTTTGCTCCTGCTGCAAATACTGGTAATTTAATCATGTTCGGTGGCAATTGCTTTTTCGCCATACGAATAGCATCAGTGATATGTTTTGAATATTCATCACCTAACTCTTCCCATGCACGGGTATCGTTATTCCATAACCATGATTGTTTAGCATCTAAAGATTGAGCTAGGAAAGCAATACGGCCCATGTGAACGAAGTCAGCAGTAAGTGTACGACCGTTTAAATCAATTTCGCCTTGATAAGCATCAAAAACTGTACCGTAGCTGGCTTCAATTTCATAAGCTTCAAGTACTAAACGAAATTGTTCAGAAACAGTTACTGTTGAAGAATCCATTACTTCACGAAGGTTAGCAACACGCTCTTGACGACGTTCGATACTCATTGGTACATCTAGTTCAATGAATTTCTCAAGCGAGTCAACCATTTTATACATTAACGGTATAACACCTTGTTTTATTTTATCGATACCATCAATTTGCTTTTGCAAAGAAGCGATATTAGCTTTTTGATCATTCACCATACGTTGTACATGGTCGTTATAACCACGTAGTACATCAGCTGAATCAACAGTATTACGGTAATCAGCAAGAAGATCTTGCGTTTGTTCGTAAATATTATTGATTTTAACTTGTGATTTTGCTGATTGCTTAAAAATTTTAGCTTCAGCTTGTTGAAGATCTGTTAATGCATCAGCGGCAGCGATATTGCTACCTGCTAGTGCTAGTGCGCCAACCATCGCTGTCGCGATGAGGCTTTTCTTACTTACTTTGGACATAGTTCCCAACCATTGCTATTTTAATTTTGATAACCCGACATAACAAAGAAGTTGTTAATACATGATTACCGCAAATATAAAAGTCTGTCGTTTTTTAAATGTAACTTTTTATGAATACAACTAAACAATAATCCCAAATGACAGCAGCGCTGTCAAGGTGAGACTTTAAAAGACGATGTTATGTGTTTTTTTATTAAGCTATTCGTTAAAGTAATTAATACAACTGAGTGTTGCACAACAACAAAAGGTAATAGACTAATAAAAAAATATCTCTTTTTACTAACAAAATTACTCAAGTTTTGATTAATTTAAAAACCAAACTCAAGGGACAAAAATTTTGCTGATGTATGTTTTACTAACATCTTCGTAGTAAGTCAAATTTATTTGATGTTTCGAGTGATTTATTCTTAATTATTTACTTTATCCAATAAAGGCAAGTCAAAAATTCCAATTTATATTGGTATTATTAAAAAGCACTTTCATTCAATTTACATTGCATACGCGAATTCTAAAAGTAAAAAGGCCCTTGAATTATCAAGAGCCTTTATATAAATACTAAATTATTATGAAATAATAAAATTCATTATTTAGAATTTAACATTTACCGAGCCATATAATCTACGACCAATGACGTCAAACATTCCTGGTTCAGTATTTGCGTTAAATGCACTGTGGAAGCGTGGTGCATCAACATCAGTTAAGTTACCTACACCAACGGTAAGACTAACTAAACCAAAGGTGTAACTGGCATTCAGGTCATGATATAACACTGACTCTGCAATAATATCATCTGATAAATTTGCTGGACGTGTTGCATCTGTTGTTTCACCAATGTAGTTCATTGCCCATTGGATATTCCAGTCATCTGACATCAAGTTTACAGAAGCATTCATTCTGAGTTCAGGATAAACCCCAAAACCACTTGCAGTTCCTATGGTCTCAGTTGTCCCAGTTAAGTCGAATGTTTCTTCACGAGAGAAGGTATAAGTACCTGACCAACGTAAATCAAGTTGACTGCCAAAACCAAAATCAACATCAAACGTGTATTGAACGTCCATATCGACACCGTCAGTAGCAAGCTCACCTAAGTTACCATAGGTAACATCGATGTCTGATGGATACGCTAAACCACTACCTGGTAAAGCAATTGGTGAATTACCACCAGTCCAATCTTGGAATACATCACAAGCAGGTGAACTTAGGTTTTGTGAATTTAAACAGGTATATGATAATTCATTAAAGTCAGGAATACCGATAACATTGTCTATTTGGATATTCCAATAATCAAGACTAATACTTAAATTCTCAATTGGGTTTAAAACCATACCCACTGTCATCGTATCTGATTCTTCAGCTTTTAATACAGAAGAATCTGCTGGTGCACTTTCAGTACTCGTTGGCTGATAAGCAAAACCAAGTTCAGAAGCATCTGATGGGTCAACCCCTTCCGCTAAACAGTTAGCACGCATTGTATCTGTAATATCAGTACGGCGATCCATAAATTCACACCAAGGTTCTCCTACTGGGAAGTCAGCCGTTGACTGTTGATTTATTTCTGAAACATTTGGTGCACGGAAACCCGTTGCTATGCCTGCTCTAAAACGAACTTCATCCATTAGCACATAATCTGCACCAATTTTAAAGTTAGTGGTATCACCGACAGTATTGTAATCAGAATAACGGAACGATACATCCATTGTTAGGCTATCTGTAACTGGCATATTAAATTCGGCATAGATTTCATCAACACTGAAACCACCTTCTTGAGGATCAGAAGCACCCGATGTTGTAAGACCTTCTGACATAAATTCATCTGGGGAGAATCGGCCTACTTCAGAGCGATGTTCATAACCACCAGCCCAGCCCAATGAGCCTGCACCAAAGTCAATCGACTCAACTTCACCATTAAGACCCGCTTGGAATAACATCATTCGGCCCCAATAGTTGTTTTTCAATGAATTAGCCATTAAATAACCAATTTCATCATCAGAAATTGTGCCATACGGGGCAAAAGGATTAAAGCCATCAGCGCCAACAGCAGCGGCACAGTCAGCTACAGCATTACATAATGCCGGATCAACCATTGTTTGCCATCTATCAAGGCGATGTAAGAAACCAATTTCTTCAGAAGTTTCATTTTCGGCATAGGTGAAAGAAACATCATAACCTAAGGTGTCGCTAATGTACCCTTGTGAGCCTACAACCATACGGAATGTATCCGCGGAAGATTGATACAAACGACCACCCGATTCAGTAAAGCGTCGGTTAAGTCGTACATCTTCACCTGAAATACCGTAAGGATTGTTGGCATTATCACCAAATGGGTTATATGGATTTGACGCTGGGATTAACTGAATATCATCATTACTTGTAAAAGAAGCATCCGGCGCTAAACGTTGATGAGAAGTACGACGTGTATATAAAGTTTCCATATACATTTCGTGGTCATCAATAAACTCATACTTACCGTTAGCAGCAAATTGGAAACGTTCATTTGGCGTAATTAATGCGTTAACTGGTGCATAGTTATAAGTATCGTTTACGGCACTACCATCATGCGCTTTGCCAAATGGACGAACATTGCCAGTTCCTTCATCAACAATAAATGACGCACCGCCAGCAGCTGCAATGTTATCATTACCGAAAATAGTAATTTTACGACTATTAGAAGAGCCTCCGCCTTCGGCTTTAAAAGTACCATCTTCTTGTAAAATAGGGTAAAGCGTTTCTGTTGCCCAAGGGCGCTCTTCTTGCTTCATTTCTTTTTGTTGAGAGTATTCGACTCCCATAGTGAAGCTGGCTTTCTCTGAAGATGCACCTGCTACAATTGAAAAGCCAACATTTTCAGCCTGACCATCAGAAGCACCAGCGCCCCAGTTTGCACTAATCTCTACCCCTTCAACATCATCCTTTAAGATAATGTTAACAACACCAGCAATAGCATCCGCACCGTATATTGTAGAAGCACCATCTTTAAGTACTTCAATACGTTTAACCATACCAATAGGCACAGAGTTTATATCTACCGCGCCGTCACCATTTACATCACCAATTTGGCGTCGACCATTGATAAGTACTAATGTACGGTTAAATTCTAAGCCGCGTAAATCAACTTTTTTCTGTCCCGTATCAGTACCATTGTTGGTTGATGCGCCCATTTGGAAGCCGGTAAAAGCGGGGATATCTTGCAAGAACTCATCAACACTGACAACACCGGACGCTTTAATTTGTTTTTCATCAAACACAGAGATTGGGCTAGACGATTCAAATTCTGAACGTTTGATACGAGAACCTGTTACTTGAATTTTTTCTATTTGCTCTATACCGTCTTCAGCTGAATAAGCTGGAGCAGAGATAGCGGCAGCTGCACTAGCGCCGAAAAGCATTGCTAAGCGAACAGCTTTAGCTACTTTAGTATTGTTGTACATGTTTACTCCCTGAATCACCTTGGTGATTGTTAGTTATTTGTTTTTAAATAATTAAAGAATCAAGACTATATTGCCTTTTAATCTTTTAACTTTTAACCGTTGAAACAATTCATACGACCTGTTCTGTCGCCTAAGATAGTAAACGGTATTTGTTCTAAGCGTCAATACCATTTGTCACGCTTTAGTTACATTTATAACAAATAATCACACTTAATGTGACTTTTACTGACAGCAAAAACTTAATCAAACAACTGATTTAATTAAGGATAATAAGTAAAAAAACAACTTATTACTTAGGGTTCTATCTTATTCCCAGCATGATAAAACCACAAACAAGCCATAAAAACATCAGCTTTTGTATACAATCATTTACAAATATCATTTGATTGAGGACTTTTTATAAGCTTGCAGCAATTTAATGACTAAATTAGACAGTCATATCTACATAAAAAACATTTATATTTACTAATAAATGAACAATTTAATGAACTAGCTGTTCAAAAAAATAACTCGAGGTAGGAAAAAGTAATATACGGTAGGTTTTTTCAATGAATTAAATACTAAAAATTGCTAAATGAATAGTGGGAACATCTTGCCTTTATCAAGTAAATTCAGCACAAAAAAAAGCAACATATTCAATTAATGAATATGTTGCTTGTTACGTTTTTATTTTAACTTAAATTAGAAAGTTATTGTATATGAACCGTATACTACACGACCATCAATACTATGGTTATCGGCGTCAAAACCATTTCTGAATGTCTGATTTAATTCAGGCATTTTATCAGCAATATTACGAACACCTAGACCTAATGAACCGTACGAATCAAAGTCATAGTTGAAGTTAACATCAACAATTCCCCATGACTCTTGCTCAGTCTCTTCATAACCCGCTATTTTTTCTACTACAGTCAAGTCTGAGTAAGTAGGAATATAACGATAAGTTAATCGTGCATTAAAGTCTGCAATGTTATAGCTAAGACTTGTATTGAAACGATACTCTGGCGTAGTAACTGAACCAACTTCATCATAACGATCTGCTAATGGCGTTGCTTGAGTTTCATATTCAAGAACATAACTACCGCCAAAGATATAGTCGAAAGAACCATAACCGTCTGTTTCAAAGTTTGCTGAAAATTCTAAATCAATACCACTAGTCGTAGTACCAACCTGGTTTATTGAACCAGTTTTAATTTCAGTAATCATTTGAGTTTCATCACGAGTAACATTAATCGCTTCAGGATCAAAAGTGTGAAGTAGACCAGCAGCTTCTAAATCAACAACATCTTGTGCAAGCAAAAATTGTACTTGGTCACTAATTTCAATATCGTAATAATCAACTGTTAGCGCTAATGACTCAGTAATATCCCATACTACACCTAAAGATATTTGTTCAGAAGTTTCAGGCTGTAAGTTTGGATTACCTTCACTTCTTCGCTCAATTTGCTCACCTGTTGTACAGAAATCATTACCTGCTTGCTCTTCTGGAGTTAACGTAGCACAGAAAATAGGATCTGTTACTGAGTTAAAGCTTAATGCTTCTTCAGATAATAAGTCATCAATACTTGGCGCACGGAAACCTTGGCTAAATGAAGCACGAATCACTAAATTATCAAGTGCTTGATATCGAGCATTAATTGCTGAAGACAGTTGACCTTCATCAGGTAGGCTATATTTGTCATAACGTGAAGCGATTTTAATCGTAAGGTCTTCAGTTACAGGAAGATCTAACTCACCAAAAGCGGCCCAATAAGTACGTGCACCACCTGAATTACCACCAAAAGTAGGAGACGCGCCACCACCTGGTGAAGATTGTCTATCAAGTTTATCTTCAAAGCGATAATCCTGCCACTCACCACCAGCAGAATAGGCGATATTGCCACCAGAAAGTTCTAGGTCAAGTTCAGATGCCCATATAGCACCAACACTTTGAGTTACTGTTACAGCTCTTCTTGTATTAGTATGTAAGAAAGAGTTTAACGTTTCAGTAGTCGCTTCTCCACCTTGTACAAATGGATTATACAGACCAGCGTCAACCGCTTCATCATACTTATCACGTAAAATATAATGTTCTTGTACTAAGTTAATATCTTGACGACTTGCATTAGTAAAGAATTCAAGAACACCTGCATCTAATTCCCAAGTTAACGTTGAACCAAAGTGATAAACATTACTATCAAAATCAGTTTCACGATCAGCCACACCGACCAAACGAGTATAAGCTTGGATATCTGTAGCGCCGGCTGTGCCATAAGTTGGGTTATTTGGGTTATCAGCACCCATGAACGTTCCACCTGGAGTCCATACAGACGTACCCGCTGTATTTGTGGTATCACGCATAGCCATAACTTCTGTTTGCCAAACTAGGTTGTCAGCAATGTTATAAGTAAAGTTACCAAAAAATGAATCTTTGATACGGCCAGGGATGAAGTTTTTGCCATCTAAGAAGCTATAACCACAACGCTCACCAGCACCGATTGCAATTTTACGATCTTCAGCACAATCACCAGCAACCCAATCACCATTTTTGTTGCCATCTGCATCTACTGAGTGATAATTTCCTTCAGGAGCATATAATGAACTACGGTTATATGGGATAGACCAATCAGCATTTAGAACGGGAGCACGTGTACCGTAACGAATACCTTCCCACTCTTTATGTTCTAAAACAATTAATGAGCTACCTTTATCACTCGTTGTACCTAGAGTCAGTGAGAAACCATCTTCATCACCACTATCTTGTGTAGGACGACCAGCATCTACTTTTAAAATTAATCCTTCAAAATCTTTCTTAAGGATAATATTAATTACACCACCCATGGCATCAGAACCATAAATAGCACCAGCGCCATCACGTAAAATATCAATACGCGCAACAGCTTCAATTGGAATTAAATTAAGGTTAGTAGATTCACCACCAAAAGAGGCTGATGGAGCAATACGTTTACCATTAATAAGTGTTAGCGTACGGTTTGAACCTAAACCACGAAGACCAGATGAAGAGTGGTTACCGGCTGAAGAACCTGCTTTACTTACGAAGCTACCTTGAGAGTTAAAAGGCATTTGAGCAATAACTGCACCGATACTTGGTAAACCAGTAGCTTGGATATCTTGAGCTGAAATAATTGTTACCGGTAAGGCTGATTCCATATCACCACGTGAAATACGAGAACCTGTAACTTGAATTCGTTCTACGCTTTCAGCAGATTCTTCTTCTTCAGCCGAAAAAGCTGGTGCTGAAATGGCTGCTGCTACACTAGCACCAAATATCATACCTAAGCGAACTGCTTTAGCCACTTTACTATTGTTATACATGTTTACTCCCTGGGTCACCTGAGTGATTGGTTATTGTTTGTTTTTATGTAATTAATGAGCCAAGGCTATGTTGCCTTGTTATCTCTTTCAAACAAGTCATACGACCTGATCTGTCGGCTAAGATAGTAAACGGGATCAGATTGAATCGTCAACACCATTTATAACCAAATAGTTAACTTTTTAACAAATAGAAACATTTAGCAACAATTCCAAAATAAGACCAAGACCACAAAACAAACCATAACAACCTGTAAAATAAGAATTTTAATTAAAACATTCAAAAAACACATTAAATTTTGATTAACGAGTCATTTTTACCGTAACATTTTGATAACATATTAAAAACAGATTAATTACAATGACTTACAAAAAACACATTTCATGTGTTTTCTTTCACCATATAACAAAGAAAATAAACAACATAGAAATAACCCATAATTATCAATAGGTAAGAAATAAAATATCGTTCTACGTAAAAATATAATTACAAAACAAGCATTTTTACACTTTACCTATTTAATAAAATGTAAATAAACATCACCGCATTTAGCTAAGCTTGAACGATTAAGCTATGTTATTATCGAAAAACTACCACATTGGGTTTATTGCAAGCTCTGAATATTGCCTTCTTATTTTAATTGTAAAAGCCATGAATACATTATGAAAGACCCTTTACTAAGTGACCTAGAGCCTCCTCAAAAAAATCACGCCAGTAATGCGATTAGTCGTTTAGCTGAATTATTAGATCACTTAATGCGACAAGCAAACAAAGTTGACCAACTGAACAGTAAACATAAATCTCACTGGTTAATTGAAAACAACGATTTATTTTCACGACAACTATTTAAAACACAAAGTGATTGCTTTTCACCTTACGTAAAAGAAAGTAAACAACGTTTACTCGAATTATCTACTTTACTCAAAATGACATCAATCAATGAGAATAAAGAAATCATCGCTAAAGAATCACTCGCACAAATTGAACAGCAAATATCAGCATTAATGAATGCACTACAATCTAATCAAACAATGCATCAAACTGCCCAGATAAATTTTGATGCAAAAAAGAAAATTAGAGCAAAATCGGCTAAAACAAACCAAACAAAAACTAGTGATCAATATAATAAATTAACTAAAACAGTATTACTTAATAGCCACCAACTTTATCAAAAACTCAATGAACATCGTGAATTCGAGAGGAGGTTAATGGAAATGGTACAAATAAGACAACAGCAACTAACTCAGTGTAAATCAAACCAAAACATAAAATTATCACAAGAGGTACTCGCCTTGCATCAGCGTTTAGGTCGCTGTAGACGAGCGATATCAGGTATTGAGCGCGACATTGAATTAGCTGAAAAACGTTAATAGATGCAAGTTGCGTTAACTATTAGCATTTTGGCGCATCTCGGGTTAATCTTTAATTGAGTTAACCCCAAATAAGAAGGTTTATATGAAAATTTCTGATGATATCCATAACTATTATGAAAAGTTAGTAGTACAACATTTTGCTAGTTCAAAATTTGATGAAAAATACGATAGTGATTTTATTGCAGATTTAACCTGCGTGGTATTAAATCAATTACCGACACGTTATATTCGCCATGAAGTTGACATGGCTTTTTATTTACCACCTTCAGAACGCTTTGAGATGGAAAGTAAAGTAAAAAAAGCTATCACTAAAGCTGTAGAGTTCATGCAAGTAAACAGAGCTAACTAAGAGAGTTAATGAATCATAACTTTCGGTAGAATAAATTTTGATTGAGCTTTCCCCCAATCATCTTATATACAAACAAGATCCCCTTCCCCTTTTTATTGGTAGTCACTTTCAATTTGAGGGGGCTCTTTTTTCCAAATACAGTCGAAATAGAAACTTACCATAACGCCATGAGATATATCATTAGAGAATACTAATGTCTGAATTGAAATTAGTGAAGATGCGGTTTGTTTTAAATCAGTCACCGCTATCAATAAAAACAACCTCGGTCATAGCGTCATTAACCTTCTCTAACCCACCATTCTAATTAGATAGGTCTGTTTAACTCTAAAAGCTAGTTGTGTGATAAGGGATGTTAATTTGAGTTCCTTTATCGTCTGTGGTTCTATTCAGCTGCGGAAGAATAGAGTGAACTGAATGTCTAGTCCCAAATAATGTAAACTAGCGTTGTACGACTTCTAAACCGACTAATTTGACGTCTGTAACTACCATTATAGCAATGAGGGTAAGGAATATTTGTAGCTGTTCGTGTAACAGAAGTTGAAATATTGGGGAATTATTGAGGTTTATATTGGGTGGCAACCCAAGCAGCCACACCTCGGCACATGAGTCGTCTGCTGCGGTTGCTTCCTTCCGGACCTGGCCGAGTTCACAGAGTATCATTGCGAGGGGACCGAAAGGGTCACCATAGATTGCTTATAAGACTTACAAGATGTTCATCTCAAGCGGCGCGAATTATCGCTAATCAAGCAGAGAGATGCAAGCGCTAGTTAAAAAAAACCACCATAAAAAAGTTGTTTGATGGTTTTTTAAACTAACTTAACAATATTAGCTTTTGTGATAATTTAAACTTAACTCACGCCATTTTTTTTCTGAGCAAGTTTTTCATTTATTTCTAATAAAATTGATTTAATCACTAATAAGTTTTCTTTACCTAAACGAAGTAATAATTTATCACTATCAGGTAAGTTTTCTAATTTTTTGTCTTGATATTTATACATAACGCTAGGACGAATTAATGCCATAGATGATTTAGGCAACTCCATATCTAATACTCTTGTAATAGCATCTTGCAGTGTTACCGTAAAGTCATCTTCATAACCTAATTCATTATATGCCTCATCAACTAGAGGTTTTACTTCAAAATACCAATCTACAAGGTGGCTGCTGTCAATAGAACGCAGTAAATCAATGTATAAGTTAAAACGTTTACTTGAATTATTATTCCATTGCCAAACACTTTGATTACCTTCAGACGAAACTTGACCTTCATCAACGCTGAATTTATTTTTAGGTAAAACAAAAGGGGCATGCTCATACGATAGATTTCCCTGAGCAAAGTTATCGGTAAAAACAACAAAACGGCGGATCATATCTTCATCAATAACTAATTTAAGCAGTTCAGTTCGCCAAGTAAGCTCTGGTAGTTTTGTTTGTAACCATATATCACTTTCATCAAGTTCTGGTAATGTTTTCTCAATGGTTTTAAGTGGCTCGACTTCCATTGGTGCCATTGGCTCAGGTATTACATTTAGCTCTGGCAATTCGGGCTCTTTAACAAACTCAATTGGCTCTTCTGCTGCTGATGCAACCACTACGTCATCTTGTTTGGTTAATTCTGCAATATCAAGCGGTCGTTTCTCTATTTTTCCACCTGAAAACTGCAAAAAAGCAAACACAACCAGCGCGATGGTTACAACAAGTACGATCAATGGGCCTTTACTTTTATTATCAGTGCTTTGCTCTGTGTTAAGAACGTTTAGGCTGTCTTGTTTATCTACCTGTTCATTTGCATCTAAATTATCCATAGTCACCTTAAGCATTAGTACTCTGTGCTACTAATGCATTTTTATTAGTTAAATACGATCTTAAATTTACTTACCTACATTGCACCGTTTTTTTACTTTGGTTGCAAGTATGAAAAGCCCTTTTTTAGTGATTTTTAATGCTTATTTGTTTTGAAATGTAAATAGCATAAAAAAAACGGGCAATATATACCCGTTACCATTCAAAGTGCAGGATTTCAGTGGGAGTTAAAATGACTTTAGGCAAAGAAGATAATTTAATCATAGTCATTCTATGTTTTGATTGTCTAACGCGGTATAAAGCCATTTAAAACCCATCGTAGAAGCGCTTGAGCAACATCACTTCATCGTTGCTGTGATTTATAATGGCGCTACATGGATAATGGTATGAACCCACTCCACTTCCTAACGGCCTCGCAATGGGCCAAAATGGAAGCGTAGACATACCATTTAACAAGAGCGGAGTGGGTATAATGAAGATTACAACAATTGGTCT